>Ga0308165_1001098_pt1 | contig 40479 bp, 30 predicted proteins | sample PhyWR2_FD_201032 | JGI IMG/M metagenome (GOLD analysis project Ga0308165, IMG submission 201032) | Phyllosphere microbial communities from UC Gill Tract Community Farm, Albany, California, United States - DLSLW.R2 | ecosystem: Host-associated > Plants > Phyllosphere > Unclassified | place: USA...
CCGATCCCATCCCGAACTCGGAAGTGAAACGCAGCTGCGCCGATGGTAGTGTGGCTCAAGCCATGCGAGAGTAGGTCATCGCCAGGGTTTATACCCAAAAACCCCGTTGCTCACGCAACGGGGTTTTTTCTTTGTGCGTTTCGCGCCCCCGTGTAGCCGACCGTTGGTCGGCTACACGCTGTAATGGCGTTGCGTGCACGTGGAATATCCCTGCCGAGCAACGCGCGGCCCTACCGGTAGAGCCGACCGGCGGTCGGCTGCACGTGGTAATGGCGTTGCGGTGTACGTGGAATATCCCTGCCGAACAGCGCTGGGCCCTAACGAACGCGTGCGGCTCTCAGCGGAAGGCATGGGGGGAGCTCTAAGTACCCGTGGAGCCGACCAACGGTCGGCTCTACCCCCCAGGGTCACACCCAAACAAAAACGGCGCCCTCACGGGCGCCGTTTTGTTGTCTACCCTGCTGCCCGTGCCATGCGCGGGCCAACCGGGAGGCTCTCCTCAGGCTACGGCGGCGATTGCGCGCCGTACCGGCGCTGCCGTCTGCGTGGTCTGTCCATGCCGGAACACCGCGACTGCTTCGCTCAGCTCTGCTGCCTGTTCTTCCAGCAGGCGTGCTGCAGCGCTGGCCTCCTCAACCAAGGCAGCATTCTGCTGGGTAGCCTCGTCCATCTGAACCACCGTCTGGTTGACCTGGTCGATACCGCTGGCTTGCTCCTGCGATGCCGATGAGATCTCGGCCATGATGCCGCTGACCGCCGCGACGCTGCCGACGATCTCGGCCATGGTCCTGCCCGCATCCTGCGCCAGGTGCGCGCCGTCGGCGACCTGCTCCACGGAGGCATCGATCAGGCCCTTGATCTCCTTGGCCGCCTCGGCCGAGCGTTGCGCCAAGGTGCGCACTTCGCTGGCGACCACTGCGAACCCACGGCCCTGCTCGCCGGCACGTGCTGCTTCCACGGCCGCGTTCAACGCCAGGATATTGGTCTGGAACGCGATCCCGTCGATGACGCGGGTGATGTCGCCGATCCGCCGCGATGCGGTCTGGATCGCCTCCATGGTGGTGACCACCTGGCCAACCACCGCGCTGCCGCGGCCGGCCACGTCCTGGGCGCCCTGAGCCAGCGTGCTGGCCTGGCGCGCATGCTCGGCGTTCTGGCGCACGGTAGAGGTCAGCTCCTCCATCGAGGCGGCGGTTTCTTCCAGGTGCGCGGCCTGGCGCTCGGTACGCTCGGACAGGTCGCTGTTGCCGCTGGCAATCTCGCCGGCGGCCTGCGCGATCGCGCCGGTGCACTGCTGGATACGCTGCACCATGGCAGTGAGCTGTTCGGCGGTGGCATTGGCATCACGCTGCATGGCGGCGAACGCGCCCTCGAACTGGCCGTGCATGCGCTGGTCCAGATCACCGCGGGCCAACGCCGCCAGCACGCGGCGCACCTCGCCCACGGTGCCGCCCACGCTCTGCAGCAGTTGGTTGATGCCGCCGGTGAGGCCGTCGAGGAAGCTGGCCGTGCCCTCGGTCGACGGCAGGCGGCGGTCCAGGTCGCCCTTGGCGGCCGCGGCGACGATGTCGGCCACGGCGGTTTCCAGCTGCAGTTCCGCCGTGCGGTCATGCCATTCCACGGCAAAGCCGAGGCGTTGGCCATGGTCATCGAACACCGGCGTCACCACCTGGGCGAAATGCACCGGGCCGATCCGCACGCGGCCGTGGTGCACCTGCTGCAGCGTGTTGAGGATGGCGCGGATGCGATCGGGGTTGACGTGGAAGCGATGGATGCTGCTGCCCACCAGCGTGTCGACGTCGAAGTCGGGGAACGCCTCACGCAGGCTGGCCTGCTGGTTGCGCAACAGCGTCACCACCGACCGGTTCACGTAGCGGATCACGTGGTCGTTGTCGGCGATCATCATCGCGGTGCGCGAGACATCCAGCGCACGGTGGATCTGCGCGTCCTCGGCATGCTCGGTGGCGGCATGCTGCTGCTGGTCGGCCAAGGCGCGCGCGGCGGCGTCGGCCTGCTGCAGGTCGCGCTGCCAGCGCTGGGCCTGCCGGCGGGTACGCAGGGCCAGCACGGCCAGCAGCACCGTGGCCACAAGGACGGTCAGCGCCACCCCCCATTGCCGCTGCCACAGCGCCGTGCTGCAACCAGCGGCCAGCAGGAGGGCGGCGGCGACCGCGACGGTGCCGTCCAGGCGCGGCAACGGGGTAGGCGGACGGGGCGCGCGGGCACGGTCGGGTGGGCGCGGCGCAACAAGCGGAAGGGCAGACATGGCGACTCCGGGATTCAGAAGCAGGGACGGCCGGTCGCGCGCGGACGCGGACAGGCCAATGGCGCGCCGGTCACCGTCGATGCGGTGGGCGCTGCGGGGAAGACGAGGAGGGAAGAGGCCCGCATGCCGCGCGCGGTCGATACCGACGCGTCGACGGTGCGGAACACCGCCGGCATGGCCCGGTCCTGTGGGCGATGGCACGGCCAACACGGCATTGCGACGACCTTCCCTGAAGCCTTGGAGTGATGCGCGGCTTCGCTACGGCGGAGCAAGCGGCGACACAGGCCGAACGTGCCGGTCTGCCTTACGGGTATCGGCCGGGCGACCGGGAAGTTGAGTGCGTCAGGATGCCGCAGGGCAGTCCGCAGGGGCTGGACGCGGTACGACACGGGACACGGAACCGATGGGGCCGTCAGCCGGCAAGGAAGGCGTTGATGACCTCGGCCACCACCTGCGGGTGTTCCATGTGCAGGTGGTGGGTGCCGGGGAACACGGACAGCCGGCCATCGCGCAGCAGGCCGATGCGCTGGCTGCGCAGGGGCTCGGGATAGTACGACTGCGCGGGCGTGGCGTAGATCACCTGGGTAGGGCACTCGATCGCCGCCAGCAGGTTGTCGATCTGCGCTTCGCTCAGGCGCACTGCTGTGGGCAGCATCAGGCGCGGGTCGCTGCACCAGCTGTAGCCGCCCTCGACCGGTTTGACCCCGCGCTCGACCAGCAACCGGGCGCAGGGCTCGCTCAGGTGGTTGGCCATCATCCGTGCGCGGATCGGCGCGGCCAGGTCGACAAACACCCGCAGGTTCCTGCCCGGCAGCGCGCGGGCGGCGCGCACGTGGTCGCGCAGCCGCTGCGCGGTTTCATCCTCGCGACCGCGCAGGCCGCCGAGCGCTTCGATCGCCACCAGACGCTCGACCCGCTCCGGTGCGGCGGCGGCGGTGAGGCTGGCGATGCCGGCACCCATCGAATGGCCGAGCAGGGTGAAGCGGTCCCAGCCCAGCGCATCGGCGACATCCAGCACGTGGCAGATCGCGCCGGGCGTGTTGTATTGGGTGCCCGGCGGCAGGTGGGCGCTGTGGCCGTGGCCGGGCAGGTCCAGGGCGACCAGGTCCAGCGCCGTTAGCTGCGCTGCCAGCGGTACGAAGCTGGCAGCGTTGTCGAGCCAGCCGTGCAGGGCCAGCACCCGCGTGCCCTCGCGCTGTGGCGCACGCAGCCCAGCGGCGTGCACGCCCTGCACCTCCAGCGCGAAGGGCTGGAGGGTCATGCGAGCGCGGCGATGCTCAGCCGCGACAACGCCAGGGCGTGTTCGGGCGCCGCATTGAGGCAGGGGATGTAGCGCATCTGCGCGCCGCGCGCGGCGAGGGTTTCGGTGAAGCCCAGCGCCACTTCCTCCAGGGTTTCCAGGCAGTCGGTGGCGAACCCGGGGCAGACCACGTCGATGCGGCGCACGCCACTCTCGGCCATGGCCCACATGGTGGGTTCGGCATAGGGCTGCAGCCACTTCTCGCGGCCAAAGCGCGACTGGTAGGTCAGCTGCCAGGCGTCGTCGGGCAGATCCAGTGCGGCGGCGATGGCGCGCGCGCTCGCTTCGCAGCGCTGCGGGTACGGATCGCCCGCGTCGGCCAGGCGCTGCGGGATGCCGTGGAAGGAAAACACCAGCTTCTCGCCACGCCCGTGCTGCTGCCACGCCTGCTGGATGCTGCCGGCCACGGCCGCCACCCAGTCCGGGTCCACCGCGTAATCGCGCACCAGGGTGACGGTGACGGCAGGGTGGCGCGGCTGCCACGCGCGCACCTGGTCTTCAATGGAGGCGGTGGTGGTGGTGGAGTACTGCGGATACAGCGGCAGCACCACGATCCGGCGCATGCCTTCGGCGGCCAGCCGGTCCAGCTCGGCGGTCAGTGCGGGGGCGCCGTAGCGCATCGCATGGCGTACCCGCAGGGTGGGCATCAACGCCTGCATGGCCTCCGCCAGCTGGCGCGTGTAGACCATCAGCGGGGAGCCGTCGGGCAGCCACACCTGGGCATACTTGGCGGCCGAGCGACCGCTGCGCAGGGGCAGGATAAGCCCGTACAGCAAGGGTTTCCACAGTATCGCCGGGATCGCGACCACGCGCGGATCGCTGAGGAATTCAGCCAGGTAGCGACGCACCGCCGGGGCGGTTGGCGTCTCGGGCGTGCCTAGATTGACCGCCAGCACGGCGGTGTCGGGTGCGTCGAGCATGGGCCCATTCTCGCAGGTCTGGGCGATTGGCGGGATGGATTCGCGCCATCGTTGTGATGCGCTGGGCATATCAATAGACGGCATCACTCATTGCGGATTCATCGCTGGGCTTCTAACGTCGGCAAGCGTATCGACCAATGGTCCTACCTACCGCTATCTTGTGTGATCGACTTCTGGAGCCCACCCATGCGCCGCCTCAGCCTTGTACTGCTGATCTCCGCCAGCCTGCTGCTGTCCACCCAGGCAACGGCCGGACCACAGGAAGACCAGCGCGCCCGCAATGCGGTGCGTGTGCTCAATGAAATCCAGAACATCCCCGAACAGGGCATCCCCGACAAGCTGCTGGACGAAGGCCGCGCGATTGTCGTCATTCCCGACACGATCAAGGCCGGCCTGGTCATCGGCGGGCGCCGCGGACATGGCCTGATGTCGGTCAAGAACGCCGATGGCAGCTGGTCCAACCCTGTCTTCGTGAAGCTCACCGGCGGCAGCATCGGCTTCCAGGCCGGCGTGCAGTCCTCGGACGTGGTGCTGGTGTTCCGCAACGACCGCAGCCTGGACAACCTGGTCAACGGCAAGTTCACCCTCGGCGCCGATGCCGGCGTGGCGGCCGGCCCGGTCGGGCGCAACGCGGCGGCGGCTACCGATGGCCAGCTGAAGGCCGAGATCTGGTCGTGGTCGCGTGCCCGCGGCCTGTTTGCCGGGGTTGCGCTGGACGGCGCGGTGCTGCAGATCGACGATGCCGCCAACCTGGACGCCTACGGCAGCAACACCACGCCGCGCATGGTGTTCGAGGGCCGCATGGGCGAACCGCCGTCGATCGACGTGGTCGCCTTCCGCGACCGCCTGGAAGAAGCCACCTACACCGCCCGCGAAAAGCGTGGCACCGCCGGCAGCGCACCGGCCCCGGCCGCGCGCCAGGCCGCTCCGGTCGCCGCACCCGTGGCTGAACAGGCACCGGCGTCCGGTGCGACCACGGCACCGCTGCAGCCGACCCCGGCCCAGCCCACCGCCCAGCAGGGCTTCCAGTCCGTGGGCGAGGGTGAAGTACGCACCGAATCGCTGGACGGCAACTGACTTTCGTCACGCGCGCCGGCTAACACCCGGTGCGCTATGCTCAACCGTCTGATCACTACGTAACGCGAGCGGCTCATGGGCAGTTTCAGCATCTGGCATTGGTTGGTCGTGCTGGTCATCGTTCTGCTGGTGTTCGGCACCAAGAAGCTGACCAGCGGCGCCAAGGACCTTGGCAGCGCCGTCAAGGAATTCAAGAAGGGCATGCACGACGAGGACAAGCCGAAGGCGCAGCTCAACGACGCCTCGCGCCCGCAGGACTCGACGACCACGTCGCAGACCGAGCACGATCGCGACCCGCGCTGATCGGGACCGGCGGGCGTGTTCGATATCGGTTTCAGTGAACTGCTGGTCATCGCGGTCGTGGCCCTGGTCGTGCTCGGTCCCGAGCGCCTGCCCAAGGCCGCGCGCTTTGCCGGGCTGTGGGTGCGGCGTGCACGCACCCAGTGGGATTCGGTGAAGCAGGAACTGGAGCGGGAACTGCACGCCGATGAGATCAAGCGGCAGTTCCGCGACGTGCAGGCATCGGTGCAGGACACCGAGGCGCAGTTGCGCGCCAGCGGTGAAGCGGTGCGCCGCGAAGCCGAGCTGATGCGCCAGGACGTGGCCCGACGTGGCGATGACGTGGCCGCCGCGGCGGACGAACCGGTGATGACCGGCCCCGCGCCCGGCTCCCCGGCGAGCGTTGCCCAGCACGTGGTGGCGGACGATCCCATCGAGGTGGCCGAGCCGGTGCGTGACGCGATGGCCCCGCCCGGCATCGATGGCACTGCGCCGCGTGCGGCCCATACGGTGGAACCGGCGCCGGTTGGCGCGCCCCACCCCGACACCGCACAGGACGCGCCGCCGCCGCGCGACGAGCAGGCACCGCGATGAGCGAACACGAGTACCCGGAAAGCTCGCTGGTGGAACACCTGATCGAGCTGCGTGCGCGCCTGGTCCGCGCGATCGTCGGCCTGCTCGCGGTACTGCTGGTGCTGCTGCCGTTCTCGCGCAAGATCTACACGTGGCTGGCCGAGCCGCTGATCTCGCAGCTGCCCAACGGGCAGACGATGATCGCGACCAACCCGGCCGGCGCCTTCTTCGCGCCGTTGAAGCTGACGTTCTTCGTGGCCCTGTTCGTGGCCGTGCCGTGGCTGCTGTACCAGCTGTGGTCGTTCGTGGCGCCCGGTCTGTATGCGCGCGAAAAGCGCCTGGCGGTGCCGCTGCTGGCGTCTTCGGTGTTGCTGTTCTACCTGGGCTGCGCGTTCGCCTACTTCCTGGTGCTGCCGGCGGTCTTCCACTTCCTGACCACCTTCCGCCCCGAAGTGATTGCGATCACCCCGGATGCGAACGCCTACCTGGATTTCGTGCTGGCGATCTTCTTCGCCTTCGGCACCAGTTTCGAGCTGCCGGTGGCGATGGTGATCCTGGTGCTGCTGGGCTGGGTGTCGCCGCAGCAGTTCAAGGAAAGCCGCGGCTATGCGGTGGTGGGCATCTTCGTGGTGGCCGCGGTGTTGACGCCGCCGGACGTGGTGTCGCAGCTGCTGCTGGCCATTCCGATGTGCGTGCTGTACGAGCTGGGCATTCACGCGGCGCGGTGGCTGGTGCCGTCGTCGGTGGTGAAGCCGGCGGGGTAATCGGGCGCGGTAGTCGGCCGATGTCCGCCGACCGATGGTTCCCCGACGCACGGTTAGCCGGGCAACGGCAGCCGACCAACGGTCGGCTCTACCAAAGCCCCGCACGCGGCGTGATGGCTGGTGCCGTGAACAAAAACCCCGGCATTTGCCGGGGTTTTTTGTGGTCGATCAGGCGGCGAACACATTGCCGGGGCCGCCCGGCACCGGCGGCGGCGTGCGACCGCGGTGCGCGAACATCTGCTTCCAGGCGGCGTATACCGCGCCGACGTACAGCGGCATGATCACGGTGGTCATCGACAGCTGCATGACGAAGGCGGCCGCTCCCATGCCGCCGAGCAGCAGCGCCACCTGCATCAGCACGAACACCAGGAAGTAGATGCACATCGCCGCGATCAGGCCCAGCACCATGAACACGGCCATGGCTGGGAAGTTCTCGATGCAGCCCTGCAGGCTCATGCGCAGCGCATGCATGCCACTCTGGCGGTCGAACACCACCAGCGCCGGCTGCGCGAACATGGCCATGCTCAGCGCCACGAAGGTGGCGAAGGCGATCAGGATCCACAGCATGATGCGCTTGACCGGCACGTTGGCCATCAACGCCAGGGTTTCTTCGTTGCTGAGCTGCTTGCCGGACTGCTGCAGTTCCTGCGCGCGGTGCAACAGGTCGTTGAAGGCGCTGAAGCCCTCGCTGCCGATCAACGCAAACAGCAGCGTGCCCAGGGCGACGATGGCAATCAGCTGGATCGCCAGCGGCACCAGCAGGTGGGTGACGCGACGGTCGCGGATGGGCTGCAGCAGGTGGGTCGGCAGGCCGGGACGGCCCTGGTCGATCTCGCTCACGGCCCACAGCATGCCGCCGAACATCAGCGGGCCCACCGCCAGCGACAACAACTGCACCATCAGCCCCAACCAGCCCGGCAGCAGCTGGGCCAGCAGCAGGATCAGCGAAGTGGTCAGCATCCACACCACGCCGATCACGGCCAGTTGCATCGGTGCGCGGGCATACAGGGAAAACGCGTCCAGCAGCCATTGGGCGCCGGCCGATGCGGGCAGCTTGCGAATCTCGCTCATACCATTCCGGAAGCAGGGGGAAGGGGCGCAGCAGCCCCGAATCCGTTCGATTATCCCTGTTTTCCGGACGCGCCACCTGAAGGCCGGGCCGCACCGCCGGGACGCTGCGTCGCAGTGCCCGGCAGGCGGCTCAGGCGTTGCGGGCCTGGCGCACGAAACGGCGCAGCAGCTGCCGCGCCAATGGGGCCGCGCTGACCCCGCGCGCCACGCTGCGGGCGCAGCCGCCGTGGCTGCGGATGCACTCGGCGCGGGCGCGTACGTAGCCGCGCATGTGGTGGGTGGCGAACTCCGGGTGGAACTGCACGCCCCAGGCCTGGCGGCCGAAACGGAAGGCGTGGCAGTTGTCCTGCGCCGAGCGCGCCAGGATCGACGCGCCCTCCGGTGCGCGCAGTACCGTCTGCATGTGGCTGGCGTGGGCCGGGAAGCGCTCGGGTAGGCCGGCGAACAGCGGGTCGCTGCTGGCCGACGGGTCCAGGGCCAGCTCGATGGTGCCGGACTCGCGGCCAGCCGGGTTGTAGGCCACCTCGCCGCCCAGGGCGTGCGCCAGCAGCTGGTGGCCGTAGCAGATGCCAAACACCGGGCGGTCGTCGTGGACCGCGCCGCGCAGCCACTGCGCGCTGCGCTCGCTCCAGTCGGCACGATCGGTGACGTAGGCGGCCGAGCCGGTGACGATCACCCCGGCGAAGTGGCGGTGGTCGGGCAGGGCGCCGCCATGTTCGACGTCCACCACCACCGTTTCGTCGGCATCCAGCCCGGCGGCGACGCGGATCCAATGCGGAAAACGCCCGTACCGACGCAGCGAGGCGACGGGTTGGCCGGTTTCAAGAATCAGGAACGGGGCGGAATTCATCCGGGGGCGGCAGCACTGACAGGACTTCCTCGATTGTAGTCAGCCCTGCGGCCACCTTTTCAAGTCCCGCGCGGCGCAGGGTTCGCAGCCCTTCAGCACGCGCGGCACGGTTGAAAGCGGCCAGATCCATGTCGGCGCGGATCAGGCTGCGCAGGCGCGAACCCAATGGCAGCAACTCATACAGCCCTACCCGGCCCAGGTAACCGGTGCGCCGGCAGTCGATGCAGCCGGCCGGTGCATATGGCGTGGGTGACTCAGGTAATGCTTCATCGGCATCAGCCAGAACGGCCCATTGGGCCGCGCTGAGCGGGCGCGGCACCTTGCAGCTGGGGCACAGGGTACGCACCAGGCGCTGGGCCAGGATGCCGTTGAGGGTGGAGGCCAGCAGGTAGTGCGGCACGCCCAGGTCGAGCAGGCGGGTGATCGCCGAGGGCGCGTCGTTGGTGTGCAGGGTGGAGAGCACCAGGTGACCCGTGAGCGAGGCCTGCACCGCCATCTGCGCCGTTTCCAGGTCGCGGATTTCGCCGATCATGATGATGTCCGGGTCCTGCCGCAGCAGGGTGCGCACGCCGCTGGCGAAATCCAGGTCGATGTTGGTCTGCACCTGCATCTGGTTGAATTCCGGCGCGATCATCTCGATCGGGTCTTCCACCGTGCACACGTTGACGTCCGGGGTGGCCAGCCGCTTGAGCGTGGAATACAGGGTGGTGGTCTTGCCCGAGCCGGTGGGGCCGGTGACCAGCACGATGCCGTGCGGACGCTCGACCAGGGCGGTCCAGCCGGCCGCTTCCTGCGGGCTGAAGCCAAGCTGGTCGATGCTCTTGAACGCGGCATCCGGGTCGAAGATGCGCATCACGCACTTCTCGCCGAACGCGGTGGGCATGGTGGACAGGCGCATTTCGACCTCGCGGCCGCCCGGTGAGCGGGTCTTGATGCGGCCGTCCTGCGGGCGCCGGCGCTCGGCCAGGTCCATGCGCCCGAGCACCTTGATGCGGCTGACCACGGCGGTCATCACCGCCGGCGGCACTTCAAACACCTTGTGCAGCACTCCGTCGATGCGGAAGCGCATGCGGCCCATGTCGCGGCGTGGCTCCAGGTGGATGTCCGAGGCGCGTTGTTCGTAGGCGTACTGCAGCAGCCAGTCGACGATGTGCACGATGTGCTGGTCGTCGGCGTTGACGTCGCCGGCGCGGCCCAGTTCCACCAGCTGCTCGAAGCTGGGCAGGGTGCCGTTTGTTTCGCCGCGCACGTCGCCGCGCGCGCCACGCACCGAGCGGGTGACCCCGAAGAATTCCATGGTGTAGCGGTGCAGGTCGAGCGGGTTGACCATCGCCAGCTCGATGCGGCGCCGGGTCAGGTGCTGCAGGTCGCTCAGCCATTCCTGTACCAGCGGCTCGCTGGTGGCCACCAGCAGCCGCTCGCTGTCCACCGCCAGCGGCAGGAAGCGGTGGCGGCGTGCGTAGGCATGGGACACCACGGCGGTCACCGAGGCCACGTCCACGCGGGTCGGGTCGATGCGCAGGTAGCGGCTGCCGGTGCGGGTGGCCAGCCATTCGGTCAGCCGCTCCAGCCCGAGTTCACCGCCAGCGGCGGCGGCCAGCTTGAGGTTGGCCAGCAGCACCAGCGGGTGCACTTCACTGGCGTTGCGCGCGCCCTGGGCCGAAAAACGGATGCGCTCCAGGTCGGTCGCGGCCACCAGGCCATCGGCCACCAGCGCGGCAGCCACCTGGTCGAAGCTGAGCCGGCCCGGCGGCAACGGCACCGGCGCGGCGGGCCCGGGGCCTGCGGCGTGGGCGAAAGGTACCGGGGGGCGCTGATCCATCCGCCAAAGTCCTCGAAGCGCGCCAGGCGCGCGGTAATGGGGTGGGCCGTCCGGAAGGCGGCAACGCGGTCGCTGGCTATACTAGCGCACCCCTCCTGCAGGCAAGAATCCGCCGCATGTCCGTCACCACGAACGTTCCCATCACTTTCCAGGGCCTGATCCAGACCCTCAACCAGTATTGGGCGCAGCAGGGCTGCGTGCTGATCCAGCCGCTCGACCTGGAGGTCGGTGCGGGCACCTTCCACCCGGCCACGTTCCTGCGCTCGATCGGTCCGGAAAGCTGGAATGCCGCGTACGTGCAGCCCTCGCGCCGTCCCACCGACGGCCGCTACGGCGAGAACCCGAACCGCCTGCAGCGGTATTACCAGTACCAGGTGGCGATGAAGCCGAGCCCGGACAACATCCAGCAGCTGTACCTGGATTCGCTCAAGGCGCTGGGCATCGACCCGCTGGTGCATGACCTGCGCTTTGTCGAGGACAACTGGGAATCGCCGACGCTGGGCGCCTGGGGCCTGGGCTGGGAAGTGTGGTTGAACGGGATGGAAGTCACCCAGTTCACCTATTTCCAGCAGGCCGGTGGCCTGGAGTGCAAGCCGGTGCTGGGCGAGATCACCTACGGTCTTGAACGCCTGTGCATGTACCTGCAGAACTGCGACAACGTCTATGACCTGGTGTGGACCTACGGGCCGGACGGCACGCCGGTGACCTACGGCGATGTGTACCTGCAGAACGAGATCGAGCAGAGCACCTACAACTTCGAATACGCCGACGTGGAGGAAATGTTCCACCGCTTCGACGCCTGCGAAAAGGAAGCCCAGAAGCTGGTCGATGTGGGCCTGCCGCTGCCGGCGTACGAGCAGGTGTGCAAGGCCAGCCACGCCTTCAACCTGCTGGACGCGCGCCGTGCGATCAGCGTGACCGAGCGCCAGCGCTACATCCTGCGCGTGCGCGCGCTGGCCCAGGCGGTGGCCAGGCTGTACGAGGCCAAGCGCCTCGAAGCCGTCGCTGCCAAGGAGGTGCAGGCATGAGCACGATGCTGCCGCTGCTGATCGAACTGGGTACCGAAGAATTGCCGGTGAAGGCGCTGCCGGGCCTGGCCCAGGCCTTCTTCGATGGCGTCGTGGACGGCCTGGCCAAGCGGGGCGTGGCCGTCGAACGCGGCGATGCCAAGCCGTTGTCGACCCCGCGCCGGCTGGCCGTGCTGCTGCCCGGCGTGGCCGTGGAGCAGCCCGAACAGCACAGCGAGGTGCTGGGCCCGTACCGGAACATCGCGCTGGATGCCCAGGGCCAGCCGACCAAGGCGCTGCAGGGCTTCGCGGCCAAGGCCGGGATCGACTGGAGCGCGCTGGAGCGCACCAGCGACGCCAAGGGCGAGCGCTTCGTGCACCGTTCCACCACCCCGGGCGCGCGCACCGCCGCGCTGCTGCCGGAGATCCTGCGCGAGGCGATCGCGGCGATGCCGATCCCCAAGCCGATGCGCTGGGGCAGCCACGCCTACGGTTTCGCCCGCCCGGTGCATTGGCTGGTGCTGCTGCACGGCACCGAGATCATCGAGGCCGAGGTGCTGGGCCTGAAGGCCGACCGCATGAGCCGCGGTCATCGCTTCATGCACGACAAGACCGTGTGGCTGTCCTCGCCGGAGGACTACATCAGCTCCCTGCAGGCCGCCTTCGTGCTGGTGGACGCCGACGTGCGCCGTGCGCGCATCGTCGAACAGGTCAACGCCGCCGCGGCCAAGGCCGGTGGCCAGGCGCGGATCACCGATGACAACCTGGACCAGGTGGTCAACCTGGTGGAATGGCCGGCACCGGTGCTGTGCAGTTTCGAGCGCGAATTCCTGGCGGTGCCGCAGGAAGCGCTGATCGAGACGATGGAGATCAACCAGAAGTTCTTCCCGGTGCTCGATTCAGGCGGCAAGCTGACCGAGAAATTCATCGGCATCGCCAACATCGAATCGAAGGACGTGAACGAGGTCGCCAAGGGCTACGAGCGGGTGATCCGCCCGCGCTTCTCCGACGCCAAGTTCTTCTTCGACGAGGACCTCAAGCAGGGCCTGGAGTCGATGGGCGACGGCCTGACGACCGTGACCTACCAGGCCAAGCTGGGCAGCGTGGCCGACAAGGTGGGCCGGGTGGTGGCGCTGGCCGGGGTGATCGCCCCGCAGGTAGGCGCCGATCCGGTGCTGGCCAAGCGCGCCGCGCTGCTGGCCAAGAACGACCTGCAGTCGCGCATGGTCAACGAGTTCCCGGAGCTGCAGGGCATCGCCGGCCGGCACTACGCGCTGACCGGCGGTGAGTCGCCCGAAGTTGCGCTGGCCATCGACGAGGCTTACCAGCCCCGCTTTGGCGGCGATGACATCGCGCTGTCGGCGCTGGGCAAGGTGCTGGCCATCGCCGAGCGGCTGGATACGCTGGCCGGTGGCTTCGCCGCAGGCCTGAAGCCGACCGGCAACAAGGACCCGTTCGCGCTGCGCCGCAATGCACTGGGCCTGGCCCGTACGATCATCGAATCGGGGTTCGACCTGGACCTGCGCGCGCTGGTGGACAGCGCCCTGGCCGGCCTGCCGGCCGCCGTGCAGCCCAGTGCCGAGCGCAAGACCGAGGCGCTGCCGCAGGAGCTGTACGACTTCATTCTGGACCGCCTGCGCGGCTACTACGCCGACAAGGGCGTGCCGGCCACGCACTTCAACGCGGTGGCCGAGCTGAAGCCGGCGTCGCTGTATGACCTGGACCGCCGCATCGACGCCATCGGCATCTTCGCGGCGCTGCCCGAAGCCGATGCGCTGGCCGCAGCCAACAAGCGCATCCGCAACATCCTGCGCAAGGCCGAGGGTGACATTCCCGGCATGGTCGACCCGGCGCTGCTGGCCGAACCGGCCGAGAGTGAACTGGCCGAGGCGGTGGAAGCGGCCATCGACGACAGCAACGCCAGCCTGCACCACAAGGACTACGTGAGCGTGCTGAACCGCCTGGCGCGCCTGCGCCCGCAGGTGGACGCGTTCTTCGATGCGGTGATGGTCAATGCCGAAGACCCGGCGCTGCGTGGCAACCGCCTGGCGCTGCTCAAGCGCCTGGGCGACCGCCTGGGCAGCGTGGCGGCGATCGAGCACCTGTCCAGCTGAGGCGTGGCGGGCAGCCCTGCCCGCAGGTGGTAACGCAGAAGGCGCGACGGCCCCGGCCGCTCGCGCCTTCTGCGTTTCAGGCCTGTCATGTGAGCGAATGTCGGCCGCGGTGGCACTGCCGCGCACGCGTGTGGACGGACCAGTCCGGCGAGGTGTCGGCATCGACCGGGTGAAAAACGACGTAGCCGATGTTCTGCGCGATTTTAACGGGGCCTTCACCGTCATTCTGAAACAGCCCCGCCGATTTCGCATGCTCGCAATGGCCCGTTATGCTGTCCCCATGCAGCCAAAGAATTACGCCCTTCCCCTGATGTTCCTGTCGCTGGTCACCGCCTCGGTGGCACACGCACGCGGGACCATCGACAAGGTGGAAATCAAAGGACTGGACAAGGGCGACGACGCCGAGATGATCGAGAACATCGAGGTCTCGCTGTCGCTGTACGACACCATCGGCAAGCCCCAGGGCGAGTCGCGGCTGGAGTATCTGTTGTCCCAGGCCGAGCGCCAGACCCGTGAAGCCCTGGAGCCGTTCGGCTACTACAACCCGGTGATCAAGGTGGACAGCCCGCGCGAGGGCGAGAACCTGCGCGTGGTGATCCAGGTCGACAAGGGCCCGCCCACGCTGGTCCGGCGCGAGCACATCGACATTACCGGGCCGGCGCAGCTGGACCAGTACCTGCAGGAAGACCTGGAGAAGTTCAAGCCGCGCAAGGGGCAGCGTTTCGAACACACCCAGTACGAAGCCAGCAAGATCACCGTGACCCGGCGGCTGGCCGAACGCGGCTACTTCGATGCCGACTACACCCAGCGCCAGGTGCAGGTCACCCGCGCCGAGAATGCCGCCGACATCGACCTGACCTGGGACAGCGGCCGCCGCTACAACATGGGCGACATCCGCTTCCACCAGGATTACTTCGTCGACACGCTGTTCGACCCGCTGGTGTACTGGGAAAAGGGCAGCTATTTCCACGAAGGCAAGCTGGACCGCCTGCGCGAATCGCTGACCAAGCTGGACTACTTCAGCGTGATCGACATCCAGCCACGCCCGGACCAGGCCGATGCCAACGGTGATGTGCCGGTGGACGTCAACCTGACCCGCGCCAAGCGCTCGATCTACACCGCCGGTCTGAGCTACGGCAGCGAGAGCGGCGCCGGTGTGCGCGGTGGTCTGGAGCGGCGGTTCCTGAACAGCCGCGGCCACAAGATGAATACCCAGCTGGACTATGCGCAGAAGCGCAAGAGTCTGGTCACCAGTTACCGCATTCCGGCCTTCACCTGGCTGGATGGCTGGTATGCCTTCACCGCCAGTGCCTACGATGAGCAGACCGACTACATCGACCTGCGCAACTTCAAGCTGTCGGCCAGCCGCAGCGGTGAAATCAACGAACACTGGACGGCGATCGCCTCGATCAACGCGCTCCGCGAGCGCTGGCGCTACGCGTCGGGCACCGAGTTCAACGATGCGCTCTACAACACCTCGACCCTGGTCTACCCGCAGCTGGTGGCCGACTACGTCAACGTGGACGACGAGCTTTTCCCGCGCAGCGGCATCAGCGGCAGCGCGACGCTGCGCGGTGGCGTGGAAGGCGTGGGTTCGGACACCAGTTTCGTGCAGGCCAACATGGTGCTGCGCTGGTACGTGCCGATCGGCGACAGCGACCGCCTGATCCTGCGCGGCGAAGGCGGCACCACCTGGGCCAGCGACCTGGTGGCGATGCCGCCCAGCCTGCGCTTCTTCGCCGGTGGCGACCGCAGCATCCGCGGCTACGCGTTCCGCGAAGTCGGGCCGCGTACGCCGGCGCCGGACAAGTTCGCGCTGGGTGCCAAGAACCTGGTGGTCGGCTCGGCCGAGTATGAGCATTACTTCAAGGGCGGCCCGTGGGGTGCGGCGGTCTTCGTCGACACCGGCAGCGCGTTCGACAACACCATCGACCTGCATACCGGTGTGGGCTTTGGCGTGCGCTGGAAATCCCCGGTGGGTCCGGTGCGCGTGGATGTCGCGCACGGTCTGAACAACCCGGACTCGCAGTTCCAGCTGTACCTGAACATCGGAGCGGACCTGTGAGCACGCCGACCCCGTCCGCACCCGCCACGCCGCCGCCGCGCGTGCGCTTCTACCGCAAGCGCCGCTTCTGGGCGTGGTCGGGCTTCACCGTGCTGGGCCTGGTGCTGCTGGCGCTGCTGCTGGTGTACTGGCTGCTGCAGACCGTGGCCGGTCGCGACGTGCTGCTGGCCCAGGTGGTGGCGCGGCTGCCCGTGGGCGCCACGCTGACCTGGAGCAAGGTCGATGGCCCCGTTGCCGGGCCCTTGGTGCTGCACGACCTGGATTTCCGTTACGACGACATCCACTTCACCGCCGAGCGCGCCTATCTCGATCCGGACATCCGCCCGCTGCTCGGCCGCAAGCTGCAGCTGGACGCGCTGCAGCTCAAGAACGCCTCGCTGAACCTGGCCAAGAGCGATGAGCCGTTCGAACTGCCGTCGTGGCCGGACTCGCTGCCGCAGATTGAAATGCCGCTGGCGATCCAGGCCGACACCATCATCATCGGTGGCTTGCGCATCACCCAGGCGCAGCAGCCGCTGATCGCCATCGACACGCTGCGCGGCGGGGTGGAAATCGCCAACGGCGAATTCCGCGCCAGCCAGCTCAAGATCGACAGCGACCTGGGCTACTTCCGCGTGGACGGGCGCTACCTGCCACGCAGCGACTACGACACCGACATCACCATCGGCGCGCGCCTGCCGGCGCCGCTGGGGCGCACGCCCGCGCGGCTGGGCCTGGTGGCACGCGGCGACCTGGGCCATATGGAAGTGGCGGTGGCCGGCAACGCGCCGGCGCCGCTGCAGGCCAGCGTGGTGTTCGACGGCCGCACCGACCCGGTGTGGACGGCCAGCGCACGTACCCGTGAGTTGGATCTGTCGCTGCTGGTACCGGGCATGGATGCCGGCACCAGCACGCCGATGGCGCTGGATTTCAAGGCCGACGGCAAGGGCGGGCAGGCCAACCTGCAGGGCAGCTTCAAGCAGGGCGACATCGCGGTGGAACTGGCACCGTCCAAGGTGGGCCTGGCCGACCAGGTGCTGACCGTGGCGCCGCTGCAGGTCAAAGCCTTCGGTGGCCAGGCGCGCCTGCAGGGCAAGGCGGATTTCACCGACAAGGAGAACGCCAGCCTGCGCTTCTCGATCGTGGCCAACGACCTGACCTTCGTGCCGGCCGCCGACACCACCACCGCCGGTGCCGCCGCGCCGGTGCCGGTGACGCTCAAAGAGGCGCGGATGGGCCTGGCCGGTACGCTCAAGAACTGGGCGGCGGTGGGCAATGCCTCGGTGGAGCGCGAAAAGCAGACCGCCGACCTGACCTTCGATGTGCGCGGCAACGACCAGGCCGCGTCGATCAAGCAGCTGCTGGCCAGTACCCCGGGCGGGTCGCTGGACGTGACCGGCCAGGTGGCCTGGGCGCCGCAGCTGGACTGGGACGTGGCCGCCAAGCTGGCCGGGTTCGACCCGGGCTATTTCGCGCCGGGCTGGGATGGCAAGCTGTCCGGCGCGCTGGCCTCCAAGGGGCGGCAGTTGCCGCCGCCGGCCGGCAGCCCCGCCGGTACCGCAGGCGCGTATGAAGCCACCGTGGACGTGCCTGGCATCAAGGGCATGCTGCGCAAGCGCACGGTGGATGCACAGGGCAAGTTCGCGCTGCGCGGTACGCAGGGCGAGGGCAACGTGAAACTGGCGGTGGGCAACAGCCGCCTGACCGCGAAGGGCGCGGTGGGCGACCGGCTGGATATCGACGCGCAGCTGGAGCCGGTGAACCTGGACGACCTGCTGCCGGGCAGTACCGGCAGCCTGCGCGGCCACGTGCTGGTGAAGGGGCCGCGCACCGCGCCGGACATCAGTGCCGACCTGGTGGGCAACGGCCTGCGCTGGAATGACTGGAGCGCCGAGGCGATCAGCATCAAGGGCCGCCTGCCGTGGCAGGGCGACAGCGGCACGCTGGCGGTGCAGGGCCGCAAGGTGCAGGTGGGCATGCTGCTGGACACGCTGAACGTGGATGCGCGCGGCAGCCTGTCCAACCTGCGCCTGGATGCGCAGACCAGGAACGAGCTTGGCGCGGTCGCCCTGAGCGGCGGCGTGCGCCAGCAGGGCCAGGCGTGGCGTGGCGACCTGACCGCGCTGCGCATCGCCCCGATGAAGGGCGATGCGTGGAGCCTGCGGGCGCCGGCCACCTTCAGCGTGCAGGGCAGCACCTTCACCCTGAGCGATGCGTGCCTGGGCGCGGCTACCGGTGGGGCGCTGTGCGCCAGCGCCAACTGGCCGCGCGAAGGCCTGCTGGTGCGCGGTGATGCACTGCCGCTGGCGCTGGTGCAGCCGTGGCTGCCGCCGCAGTCGGGGCGGCGCATGTACCTGCGCGGCGAACTGACCCTGGATGGCCGCATCCGCCCGCGTGGCAACGCCTTTGAAGGCAACTTCAAGGTGGCCTCGATGGAGGGCGGCATTCGCCTGGGCGACAACGCGCGCGGTGAACTGGTGCGCTACGACCACTTCTCCGCCGACGTGGAAATGACCCAGGCGCAGATCAACGCCAAGCTCGGTGTCGGTTTCCAGGGCGACGGCTTCGTGGACGCCAAGGTGCAGACCGGGTGGGATGCCAATGCGCCGCTCACCGGCGAGCTGTACATGAACATCGCGCGGCTGTACTGGCTGGAGCTGTTCTCGCCGGACATCGTGCGCCCGACCGGCCTGATCGAAGGCCACGTCAGCCTGCGCGGCACGCGCGGTACCCCGTCGCTGGGTGGCGAGGCCACGCTGAGCAAGTTCAAGGGCGAATTCCCGGCGCTGGGACTGACCTTCGACGAGGGCAAGGGCAGCTTCACCGCACAGCCCGATGGTTCGGCCAAGATCACCGCGCAGGCCAATTCGGGCCAGGGCACGCTGTTCGTCGATGGCGGGCTGTCGTGGTTCGGTGATGCACAGCCGTTGCAGCTGCACATCCACGGCGAGAACGTGCTGCTGGCCAATACCCCCGAACTGCGGGTGATCGCCAACCCCAACCTTGACTTCACCCTGGCCGGTACCGCCATGCAGCTGCGTGGCAGCGTGCACGTGCCCGAGGCCGACCTCGACCTGGAACGCCTGGACCGCGGCACCTCGGTGTCCGAGGACGTGGTGGTGCTGGACCCGGTGGATCCGGAAGAAACTCCGACCTCGCCGCTGGACATGGACCTCACCGTCAGCCTGGGCGACAAGGTCAAGATGAGCGGCTTCGGCCTGAAGGGCGCGCTGGGCGGCAAGATGCAGGTGTGGTCGCGGCCGGGCCGCGAAATGACCGCCAACGGCGGGCTGGAGGTCAGCGGGCGCTACAAGGCCTATGGCCAGGACCTGACCATCACCCGCGGCAACCTCAGCTGGAACTACAACGCGGTGGCCGATCCGCGCATCAACATTCGCGCCGAACGCACCATCGGCGACGTGGTGGCCGGTATCGACGTCACCGGCCGCGCGCAGTCGCCGCGGGTGGATGTGTGGTCGACCCCGGCGATGTCGCAGTCCGAGGCGCTGGCCTACCTGGTGCTGGGACGCAGCCTGACCGGGGCCAGCAGCGACCAGGCCCAGCAGGTCAACGCAGCCTCGGCGGCGATCTCGGCCGGCAGCGGCCTGCTGGCCTCGCAGTTGGGTGCCAAGCTGGGCCTGGACGATGCCGGGGTGAGCCAGTCGCGCGCGCTGGGGGGCTCGGTGATCGGCGTCGGCAAGTACATCTCGCCCAAGCTGTATGTCGGCTACGGCGTGTCGCTGGTCGGCAGCGGCTCGGTGCTGACCCTGAAGTACCTGCTGCGGCGCGGCTTCGACGTGGAAGTGGAATCGAGCACTGTGGAAAACCGGGGGTCGTTGAACTGGCGAAAAGAAAAGTAGATCACGACCGTTGGTCGTGATCCCGATGCTTGCCCAACCATCGGCCGTTGCCCCTGCCAGGCGCAGCGGCTATGGTCCCGGGCTGTTCTGACGTACCGGAAGTGCCCATGTCGCCACGCAAACCCCTGACTGCCGCCCTGGCCCTTGGCCTGACCCTTGCCGCCGGCGCCCACGCCGATGAAGGCATGTGGATGCCGACCCAGCTGCCGGACCTGGCCAAGCCGTTGAAGGCGGCCGGCTTCAAGGGCAACCCGACCGACCTGGCCAACGTCACCGCGCCGCCGCTGAGCGCGGTGGTGCGTGCCGGTGGCGGTACCGGTTCGTTCGTGTCCGCCGACGGCCTGCTGCTCACCAACCACCACGTGGCGATGGGCGTGATCCAGTACAACAGCTCGCCCGAGCACAACCTGATCGACAACGGCTTCATCGCCCAGGGCCGCAGCGACGAGCGCGCGGCCAACCCGGATTTCCGCGTGCTGGTCACCACCGGCTTCGACAAGGTGACCGACGAGGTGCTGCGCGACGCGCGTGGCAAGACCGGGCGCGCCTATTTCGATGCGGTCGACCGCGCCAGCAAGCAGCTGGTGGCCGACTGCGAGAAGGAAGGCAACGTGCGCTGCAGCGTGGCCGACATGTACTACGGCACCGACTTCTACCGCATCCGCCAGCTGGAGCTGAGCGACGTGCGGCTGGTGTACGCGCCGCCGCGTGCGATCGGCAATTACGGCGATGAGATCGACAACTTCATGTGGCCACGCCACACCGGTGACTTCACCCTGCTGCGTGCCTATGTGGGCAAGGACGGCAAGCCGGTCCCGTACAGTCCGGACAACGTGCCCTACCAGCCGCCGGCGCACCTGAAGATGGCCATCGACGGGCCGAAGACGGGCGATTACGCGATGCTGGCCGGCTACCCGGGCATCACCTACCGGCACCGCACCGCCGCCGAATTCGCCAGCCAGATCGACGCGGTGCTGCCGCGCCGGGTGGCGGTGTTCCAGCAGATGATCGACACCATCGAAGCGGCCACCGCCAAGGATGCGCAGGCGCGTACCCGTTACGCCTCGCAGCTGCAGTCGCTGAAGAACAACCGCAAGCGCGCCGCCGGCGAGCTGGAAGGCCTGATGCGCAGCGATGCCAAGGCCCAGCGCGCCAGCGATGAAGGCGCGATGCTGAAGGCTACCGACGCCCGTTTCCAGGGCGACATCCAAGCGCTGCTGGGCTCGTTGTCGCAGGGCGCGTCGGTGGGTGAACGCGACCTGCTGCTGGACCTGCTGTCGGCGCAGAGCCAGCTGCTGCGGTCGGCGCTGACCCTGGAACGCCTGCGCATTGAATCGGCCAAGCCCGATGCCGAGCGCGAAAGCGGCTACCAGCAGCGCGACCTGGCGCTGATCGAAGGCACCTTGAACCAGGTGCAGCGTCGCTATTCGCCCGAGGTGGAAAAGGCGCTGCTGACCACGCTGCTGACCCGCTACCAGCAGCTGCCCGAGGCACAGCGCGTGCCCGAGTTCGACGCGGCCTTCGGGCGCACCCCGGCAGCGCTGGCCAAGGCGCTGGACGGGCTGTACGCCAGCACCGCGCTGGGTGACGAAGCCCAGCGCCTGTCGCGGTTTGCCGCGGCAAAGGACGGCAAGCCGCTCGCGCGCGACCCGCTGATCGACCTGGCCGGCCCGCTGGTGGCCGCGCAGCTGCGCCTGGATGACCAGAGCAAGGCACGCGCCGGTGAACAACTGCGCCTGCGCCCGGCCTACATGCAGGCGCTGTTTGCCTGGCGCGCCAAGCAGGGGCGCGCCGTCTACCCCGATGCCAACCGCACGCTGCGCATCAGCTACGGCAAGGTGGAAGCGCTGTCGCCGCGCGATGCGGTGCATTTCGACCCGGTGACCACCGTGGCCGGCATCGTCGAGAAGAACACCAACGCCTACCCGTTCGATGCGCCCAAGCCGCTGCTGGCCGCGATCGCCAAGGGCGACTTCGGCTCCACCGCCGACCCGGTGCTGAAGACCCAGACGGTCAACTTCCTGACCAACCTGGACACCACCGGCGGCAACTCCGGCTCGCCGGTGCTCAACGCCAAGGGCGAGCTGATCGGGCTGAACTTCGACAGCAACTGGGAATCGGTGAGTGCCAGCTGGTGGTTCGACCCGCGCTACAAGCGCGCCGTGCACGTGGACATGCGCTACCTGCGCTGGTTGCTGGCCAAGGTGTACCCGGCGCCCGAGCTGCTGAAGGAAATGGGCGTTCCGGCGGAATGACCCGCGGCGGTCACGGCCAATGGTCGTGACCTACCGGTGGGGCGCGGGCGTGATCGGTCCGGCGGGGCGATGGGCGTCACCGCCCCGGTGGGTGCCGGCGGCGATGTTTCCATCACGACCAATGGTCGTGATCTACTGCTGTTTACCCTGACGGAATCACCCCGTGGTCTCCAGCTGGATCCTGCTGTTGGTATCGGTGGCCTATGCCGCGCTGTTGTTCGGCGTGGCGTGGTGGGGCGACCGTCGCCCGATGTACCCCAACCGGCCGTGGCTGCGGCCGGTGGTCTACAGCCTGGCGCTGGCGGTGTACTGCTCGTCGTGGACCTTCTACGGGGCGGTGGGCACGGCGGTGCGCAACGGCATCGGCTACCTGCCGATCTACCTGGGCCCGCTGCTGCTGTGGCTGTTCGGCTGGCGCATCATCGAGCGCCTGGCGCTGATCGCGCGCAGCCAGAACGTGGTGTCCATCGCCGACTTCATCTCCTCGCGGTTCGGGCGCTCGCGGCGGCTGGCCGCGCTGGTGGCGGTGATCGCGCTGATCGGCATCGTGCCGTACCTGGCGTTGCAGTACAAAGCCGTGGCGATGAGCCTGCAGGTGCTCACCGGCAATGTCGGGCCCACCGGCTTCTTCACTGATCCGGCGCTGTACGTGGCACTGCTGATGGCGCTGTTTGCCACCTTGTTCGGCACCCGCCAGGTGGATGCCACCGAGCATCACCACGGCATGATGCTGGCCATCGCGCTGGAGTCGCTGATCAAGCTGATCGCGATGGTGGCGCTGGGGTTGTTCGCCTACCTGTGCCTCAACGACCGCACCGACGCGGTGCTGCAGTCGGCGCATACGCTGTTTGCCGGGTTGCCGCCGGTCGGGTTCATCTCGCAGACCCTGCTCAGCTTCCTGGCCATCATCTGCCTGCCGCGCCAGTTCCACGTGGCCGTGGTGGAGTGCGGTAACGTGCGCGACATACGCCGCGCGCGCTGGATGTTCGGTGCGTATCTGGTGATCATCTCGGCGATGGTGATCCCGATCGCCACCGCCGGCGTGACCCTGTTCGGCACCGGCGGCAGCGTCGCCGACGACAGCATGGTGCTGGCCCTGCCGCTGGCCGAGGGTCGCAAGTTCCTGGCGCTGGTGGCCTACGTGGGCGGCTTCTCGGCGGCCACCGGCATGGTCATCGTGGCCTCCATCGCGCTGGCCACCATGGTCAGCAACGACCTGGTGATGCCGGTGCTGCTGCGCCGCAGTGGCGACCACCAGGAAGCGGCCGACGTGGCCTCGCGGGTGCTGTGGATCCGGCGCACCGCCATCCTGCTGCTGGCGCTGGCCGCCTACAGCTACTACCGCGGCAGCAGCAATGACAGCACGCTGGCCTCGTACGGGTTGATGGCGTTCGCGGCGGTGGCGCAGTTCGCGCCCGGGCTGATCGGCGGCCTGTACTGGCGCGGAGCCAGTCGCCGGGGCGTGGAAGTGGGCATGCTGCTCGGCTTTGCCACCTGGGTGTACACGCTGCTGCTGCCGGCGCTGACCCATGCCGGCTGGATGGACGCGGCGTGGCTGGTGCAGGGGCCGTTCGGCATCGACTGGCTGCGGCCACAGCGTCTGTTCGGCATGAGCGGCTGGGACCCGCTGACCCATGGCACGTTCTGGTCGCTGCTGGTCAACGCCGCGGCGATGCTGCTGGTGTCGGTGCGCTGGCGCCCGGGCGTGGACGAACGCCTGCGTGCGGCGCCGTTCCTGGACCCGTATGCACAGCGGCCGTCGGTGGCCGGGGCGTGGCCGGGCCATGTGCACGTGGAGGACCTGCTGGCCCTGGCCTCGCGCGTGGTCGGCGACCGCCATGCGCGGCGCTCGTTCTTCGAGCAGGCCCAGTCGATGGGCCGCGAGCTGCAGGCGTCCGCGCCGGCCGACCGGGCCTGGGTGCAGTTCACTGAGCGCCTGCTGGCCGCCTCGATCGGCGCGGCCTCGGCGCGGCTGCTGCTGACCAGCCTGCTGCGGGGTTCGGGCATGGACCTGGGCGAAGTGGTGGCGGTGCTGGACGAAGCCGGCCAGGAGCTGCGCTTCAACCGCGAGATCCTGTCCACCACGCTGGAGAACATCAGCGCCGGGGTCAGCGTGGTCGACCCGGACATGCGCCTGACCGCGTGGAACCGCCGCTACCAGCAGATGTTCGGCTACCCCGACGGCATGCTCTACGTGGGCCGCCCGGTGGCCGACCTGATCCGCTACAACGCCGAACGCGGCGAGCTGGGCGAGGGCGACATTGATGTGCAGATCAACCGCCGCATCGGCTACATGCGCGCCGGGTCGCCGCACATCTTCGAGCGCACCCGCAGCGACGGCAAGGTGATCGAAATGCGTGGCCAGGCACTGCCCGGCGGCGGCTATGTCACCAGCTACAACGACATCACCGATTACAAGCACGCCGAAAAAGCGCTGCTGCAAGCCAACGAAACCCTGGAACAGCGCGTGGCCGAGCGCTCGCACGAGGCCGAGGTGGCGCAGCAGTCCAAGACGCGCTTCCTGGCGGCGATCAGCCACGACGTGCTGCAGCCGCTGAACGCGGCGCGACTGTTCGCCTCCGCGCTGCGCGAGAGCCACCACAACAACGAAGAGCAGCGCCACCTGGCCGAGCGCGTGGATGCCTCGCTGCGCGCGGCCGAGGAGCTGCTGGACGGCCTGCTGGACGTGTCGCGGCTGGACGCGGGCGGGCTGCACCCGGTGATCGGCGATTTCGACGTCAGCGTGCTGATGCGCGAGCTGGCCGCGCAGTACTCGCCGGTGGCGGCAGGACGCGGACTGCGCCTGGACCTGTTCGCGCGCCCGGCGTGGATCCGCAGCGACCGCCGGCTGCTGCGCCGGGTGCTGCAGAACTTCCTGGCCAACGCGTTGCGCTACACGCGGCAGGGCCGGATCGTGCTGGCGGTGCGCCACCGGGGCAACGAAGTGGAGCTGCAGGTCTGGGATACCGGGCCGGGCATTCCCGAGCACCACATGCAGCAGATTTTCGACGAGTTCCACCGCTACCAGCAGCCCTTCGACTGGGGCGAGCAGGGGCTGGGGCTGGGCCTGTCGATCTGCCAGCGCATCTCGCGCCTGCTCGACCACCGGCTCAATGCACGCAGCCGGGTGGGCAGCGGCAGCATGTTCTCGATCATGCTGCCGCGGGTGGATGCGCCGGTGCTGCCGCAGTCGGCCCTGGCCTCGCCGACGCCCGCCGCGACCCGCCCCGATTCCCTGGCCGGCATGCGCGTGTTGTGCGTGGACAACGACCAGGAAATCCTGGACGGCATGCGCGCGCTGCTCGGACGGTGGGGAGTGGAGGTGATCACGGCCAGCACCGTGGACCAGGCGCTGGAGAAGGTGGACCTGCATCCGGACGTGATGCTGGTGGATTACCACCTGCACGACCGGCTGGATGGCCTGGACACGCTGGTGGCGCTGCGCGACAAGGCAGGGCGTGCGATTCCCGGTGCGTTGCTGACCGCCGACGGGCGCGACGAGTTGAAGCGGATGGCGCGCGAGCGCGGCTACCGGTTGCTGACCAAGCCGATCAAGCCGGCCTCGCTGCGCGCCTTCCTGGCCGCCTTCCACGCGCCGCGCGGGGACATGTAGCCGCGCGGCGGTGGGGCCCTGCGCATCAGCCCATGGCGCCGCTGAGGTGTTCGTACAGGATGGTCGAGCCGATGATGATCAGGATCAGGCCGCCGATGATCTCGGCGCGCTTGCCGACCATGTTGCCCAGCACGCGGCCGAGCATGACCCCGGCGGTGACCATGGTGAAGGTGCACAGGCCGATCACCAGCGCCATCACGCCGATGTGGACATCCAGAAAGGCCAGGCCGATGCCGACCGCCATCGCATCGATGCTGGTGGCAAAGCCGGTGACCGCCAGGCGCCAGAAGCCGTGGTGTTTGCTGGTGTCTTCGTCCTCGGCACCGTCATCGGGGCGGATGCCGTTGATGATCATGTGCACGCCCAACGCACCGAGCAGGCCGAAGGCGATCCAGTGATCGAACGCTTCGACGTACTGCAGGGCGGCACGGCCCAGCAACCAGCCGATCACCGGCGTGATGCCTTCGATGACACCGAAAATGAGGCCGGCGCGCAGCGCATCGGGGAAGCGTGGCTTGCGCATGGCCGCGCCTTTGCCGATCGCCGCGGCGAAGGCATCGGTGGACATGGCAAAGCCGATCAGCAGGATCGAGAGGGGGGACATTGGGGTACACGGCAGGTCGGGCGATTGCGAGCAACGGACCGCGAACGCGCCCAACCTGTCGTTGCGCACGCGGACCGCTGGTCTCGCCAACCACGATGGCTACCCGCACCACGGCGCACTGGCCGAGTATGTTGATGCGGGCGATTCCTGCAGCAGGAATCCGGCTACTCCCCAAGGGGACGCGCAGCTTAGCACCGCGTTCGGCGTGCGTCCGAATTCGAGCGAATTGCGCAGGCAGGGCTGGTCTTCATAGCGCAGGCTATATGGGCGCCAGCCTGACCATCCGGGGCACGGCCGGTCAGTGGGACGAGTGGCGCACGCATGTCATGTGCGGAGGCCTTTGAGCATGGCACTCAACGTGGCCTCCAGCAGGAGATAGCCTGCGTCGCCCCTGTGCCATTTGCCCTTAGGGAGCTCAAGGGTATCAATGCGCTTTGCGAGCGTATCTTCCGAGGCTTGAGACAGGAACTGCAGCTCACTGTTGAGTGCAAGGATGCTCAATAAGGCACGTCGCGCCTGTGTCGCCGGTACCGGGCTACCAAGCTTTACCAGTGTGCGAGTGGCCTCCAGCTGCCCGACGTCGGGCAGCGTTCGGCTGGCGACAGCATGCGCGGAGGTACTCACGGTAGTGCTCCGATGCGGCATAACGAATTGGATATGCTCCTCGGGCGCTTGCGCCGATGTCCTGGTGCTCACGTGTGCAAGATTGGTGATTGCACCCTTGAATGCTTCCTTAAAGTCGGCCGTTGCCGCGCGGCGCGCACCGACGCACTTCAGGTCCACTGGCCAAATGCTTGCCGAGCCCGTGTCGTACAGGAAATTGGCCTCGCAAAGATCTTCCGGGAAGATTCCCAGCGACACCATCTTCTGCAGGCAATCCATTACCTGGCCGTAGAGCGCAGGGGTCTTATGATGCTCGGGTATCTCGTGCAGGGGACGTCAGGGAAGTAGCGACATGAGGATGCGCGTGCCACAGGGCGAGAGTTGAGAGAACCCTTCACCGTAGAAGCGATTCAGGGTGGTCGCTTCGTGCTGGATGTCGGTCTTGGCAACCTCCGCCGAGAACACTTTGACGACTTTTCCGTGCTGACCGACCGCATGGAACACGGTGGCTTCCGACCCGGCCGCGATTTTAGCGCCGATCTGCCAGATGTTCTGCTGCGAACGTGCTGGGGGCAGGGTGTACATCGATCGGGCGCGGAATCCGTGCCGACGGCGCCGATCCCATTGCTGCGTCGCGGAGCGTCCACATACCCGTCAAAGGCCTGCTGGTGGATGCACCGCTGCTCGGGCCAGGACGCAATGAAGTCGCCGCCAGTCCGGCATCTGGTCGATTCGATATCGAGTCGAATCCCCGCCCCGATCGCGGTGGCGGCAGAGCAGGGCTACTCTTGCGGTCTAGCGGTGGCAAGGTGGGTGGGCTTGCCACGGAGATAGAATTCAGGGTCATTGAGTCAAAAGGTATTGGAGAAGGTGGCTCGCATCGCATCGCGTGCCATGCCGCCAACATAAGCACCCAGACGAAACCACACCATGCAATCAATTGCGTCCTGCCTGGTGACCACACCTGACCACACCACATTCGTGCGGTTGCCCGCACGCGAGAGCACCGGTATGTTTCAGAGCTCTTCGGCGGCGCGAGGAACACTCGCAACCATTCCTATTGTCGGGACCCATCGGCGACACGCAAAATCTTTTCCAGCTTTCTCCCCGCAGATATCACGCATGCCTGTCGACTCTGTCGCCGCAAGCCCGGTCGTGCTTCCCATCAAGGTGTCTCATCCTTCACCGTCGATCGTCGCCATCGAACCTGCGCCGCGGCCTCTCGGTGAGCGCATCACCCGGCTGGCCAACGTGGCGGTGGAGACCCCGCAGGCCCGAGTGGTCGCCCTTGCCACCGGTGGCCTGACCGGGTGTTTGATGTCTATCGCCAATGCGACCGCGCCGCTGACCGGCGCGATTGTCGGGGCGTGCCTGGGTGAAGCCTACCTGCGCATCGCCCGCCACGACGCCGAACGTGAGCAGGCGCATCAGCAGCGCTGGGACATGCTGCACTCCACCGCCGCGCTTCGTGATCTGGCGCTGAAATTCGGTCTGGACCACGCCGATGCCGCACGCGTGCGCACCATCCACGACCATCTGCACGGCCTCATGGAGCAGATGATCGACGGTTACCGCGCGCACGCGGCCAGCGTAGGCCTGCCGGTGGGGCCGGCGCTGGAAACAGGCCTGAAGGCGTTCTACATGGAGGCGTGCGTGGACCGCCCGCCCTGCGTGATCACCTGCAACGAAACCGGTCACCGGTACATCGCGGCCGTAGCGCCGAGCCAACTGGAGCGGCTGCAGCGCGAAATCAATGGAGAGGGGCGGCCACCGGGCGCGGTCCTGCGCAATCTGCGTACCACGTTCTTCCACGTGGACCCGGCCGGCCCGGATCCAGGTGTCTCCGGTCAGATGGACGTGGATCGCCACGGCGGCCAATGGCAGCTGCGACCAGCACGCCCCGTGCCGCTGACCGCGAAGGACGCTGCGCCCACCCAGTCGGTCGCCGACACCGCACTGCCGTCGCAGGACTGGATGCGTCAGCCGGCGCCGATGGTGCAAGTGCGCCATCGCCGCCTGCCGACGGGGCGAGAGGCTGGACCGACGACGATGCCCACCCTTGGCGCCTCTGGGCGCGCCAAACGTGCGCAGCCGGTCGATGTCCAGCGCGGCGCTACCCTGAAGGAACAATGCGCGCGCCTGCCGCCGGACAGCAGCACGCTCAAACGCATCGAGCGGGTCGAACAGGATCTCGCCGCGGGCAGAATCCAGGGGCATGTGGTGAAGCAGGACGGGCACGTCTTCATCGCCACCGACGCCAACATCGAGGGGCTGTCAGGACGCTCGCGCTGGCGTCTTCTGTGCCGTCAGGTCGAGTCGGGCTACGAACTGGTGGGGATTGCCGATTACCACGACACGCCCTTCCGTTGGTGGACTGGCTGATCGCGTCGGATGCGTTGCCCGCGAACGCCCGCCCCTCACTCCTCTTCCGGCGGCAACACGATCGGTTCGTCGTCGATGGCCAGCTTGCCGGCCATCAGCACCGCCTGGGTGCGGTTGGTGACACCCAGCTTGCGCAGGATGGCGGTGACGTGGGCCTTGATCGTTGCCTCGGACACGTTGAGGTCATAGGCGATCTGCTTGTTGAGCCGGCCGGCGCCCAGCATCTGCAGCACGCGGAACTGCTGCGGGGTGAGTTCGCGCAGGCGTTGGCCGATTTCGCGTTCCTCGCGCCCGGTCGGCGGCACGTTGTGCGCCTCCGGCGGGGCCCAGGTTTCGCCATCGAGGATGGTGCCGAGCGCGTGGCCGATGGTGTCCGAATCGGCGGATTTGGGAATGAACCCGAACGCGCCATGGTCCAGCGCACGCCGCATCACCGTGGGCTCTTCGCGTGCCGACACCACCACCACCGGCAGCTGCGGGTGCAGGGCGCGCATGTGCACCAGGGCGTTGAAACCCTGCGCACCGGGCATGTTGAGGTCCATCAGCACCAGGTCGGCGTCGGTGTGCTGGTCGGCCAGCTGGTACAGCGCTTCCACGCTGTCGGCTTCGAACAGCTGCACGCCGGGAATGACGCGTTGCACGGCCCCGCGAAGGGCTTCGCGGAACAACGGGTGGTCGTCGGCAATCAGGAGGGTAGGCATGGTGGGGGCCATGTTGCGAAAGGGGTAACGCGCTGAAACGGAACGAGTGTACCGAGACGACAGCCCCCTGAGTCAGGGGGCGGCCGCGCAGCGGCGGGGGTGTGGGTGATAGTGAGAAGGGGCCCACGGTCCGCTTGCGGACCGTGGGAGCGACAGCGCGAATGCGATGGGGCGACCCCTCACTTCACTTTGCGCTCTTCCACCAGCGAGGCCACCACCGAAGGATCGGCCAGGGTCGAGGTGTCGCCCAGCTGGTCCGGCGCGTTCTCGGCGATCTTGCGCAGGATGCGTCGCATGATCTTGCCCGAGCGCGTCTTGGGCAGGCCCGGCGCCCACTGCAGGTGGTCGGGCGCGGCGATCGGGCCAATCTCCTTGCGCACCCAGGCGATCAGTTCCTTGTGCAGTTCATCGCTCGGTGTTTCTTCAGCGATCAGGGTGACATAGGCGTAGATGCCCTGGCCCTTGATGTCATGCGGGAAACCGACCACGGCCGCCTCGGCCACCTTCGGGTGCGAGACCAGCGCGCTTTCCACTTCGGCGGTGCCGATGCGGTGGCCGGACACGTTGATCACATCGTCCACGCGGCCGGTGATCCAGTAGTAGCCGTCTTCATCGCGACGGCAGCCGTCGCCGGTGAAGTAGCTGCCCGGGTAGGTGCGGAAATACGTGTCGATGAAGCGCTGGTGGTCGCCGTACACGCTGCGCATCTGGCCCGGCCACGAATCGCGGATGATCAGGTTGCCTTCGGTGGGGCCGTCCTGGATCTCGCCCTCTGCATTGACCAGCGCCGGCTGCACGCCGAAGAAGGGCAGGGTGGCCGACCCCGGCTTGAGGTCCACCGCACCGGGCAGCGGCGAAATCAGGATGCCGCCGGTTTCGGTCTGCCACCAGGTATCCACGATCGGGCAGCGGCTGTCGCCCACCACCTCGTAGTACCAGCGCCAGGCTTCGGGATTGATCGGCTCGCCGACACTGCCGAGCAGGCGCAGCGATGCGCGCGAGGTGCGCTTCACCGGCGCTTCGCCCTCCCGCATCAACGCGCGGATGGCGGTGGGCGCGGTGTAGAAGATGGTCACCTGGTGCTTGTCGATCACCTCCCAGAACCGCGAGGTGTTCGGGAAGTTCGGCACGCCTTCGAACATCAGCGAGGTGGCGCCGTTGGCCAGCGGCCCGTACACGATGTAGCTGTGGCCGGTGACCCAGCCGACGTCGGCGGTGCACCAGTAGATGTCGTCCTCGCGCAGGTCGAACACCGCTTCATGGGTGTAGGACGCATACAGCAGGTAGCCGGCGGTGGTGTGCAGCACGCCCTTGGGCTTGCCGGTCGACCCGGAGGTGTAAAGGATGAACAGCGGGTCTTCGGCGTTCATCCGCTCCGGTTCGCACTGGGCCGGCTGCGCGTCCACCACGTCATGGAACCAGCGGTCGCGCGGGGCCTGCATGTCCACCGCGCCGCCGGTGTGGCGCACCACCAGCACGGTCTCCACGGTGGTGGTGCCGGGGAGCTTCAGCGCCGCATCCACGTTGGCCTTGAGCGGAATTCTGCGGCCACCGCGCAAGCCTTCGTCGGCCGTGATGATCAGCTTGCTGGCGCAGTCGATCACGCGGTCGGCGATCGAGTTCGGCGCGAAGCCGCCAAACACCACCGAGTGCACCGCGCCGATGCGCGCACAGGCGAGCATGGCAACCGCGGCGTCGACGATCATCGGCAGGTAGATGGTGACCCGGTCGCCCTTCTGCACGCCCAGGTTGCGCAGTGCATTGCCCAGCCGGCACACGCGCTCGTACAGCTCGCGGTAGGTGACGCCCTGCGACGGTGCATCCGGGCTGTCCGGTTCGAACAGCAGCGCCACCTTGTCGCCGCGCTGCGCGAGCTGGCGGTCCAGGCAGTTGACGCTGGCGTTGAGCTCGCCGTCCTCGAACCATTTGATGCGGAAATCGTCGAGGTTGTAGCTGACGTTCTTGATCGTGGTCGGCGTCTTGAACCATTCCAGGCGCTGCGCGGCCTTGCCCCAGAAAGCATCCGGGTGCTCGATCGATTCACGGTAGAGCGTTTCGTACGTGTTCTTGTCAATGCGCGCCTTGGCGGAAAAATCCGCCTTGACGGGGTAAAGATCGGCCATGGCACCCTCACTTGCAACAGGACTTGGGTTGTGCGATCGCAACATAAGCTGCGATCTCTCACCCTCAGTTTGCCGCATCCACCCCCCTTCGCGGTGACTGGGTGCTTAGACCATGGTCGAACGCGGCAGGAGCGTGGGGAACGGGTCAGAGTCGGGCGTGCGGTGTGGGCAGCGCGTGGCGGTCGGTGGGTGCCGGGTGTGTTTGGGCCCGTGGTGACGGGGTGCAGAGTTGTCTGTGAGTAAGAGCGTACCGACCAACGGTCGGTACCTACCCAGGTGCCTGCGGCACCTGCCGGTCGCCTGCGGCGCCCGGGTCGTGCTCGCCCGGCGGGCGAGTACGACTAATGGCCAATAGCCCCCGCAGGCGGGGCGGCCCCACTGTCGGCTCGACCGTGCCCAGCGCGGCGTTCGCATTGCCACCCGGGAGAGAGGGCAACATGAGCCACCGTTTGTTGAAGACGACACGCCGGCCGTTGGCGGCCGCCCTGTTCGTTGCATTGATCGCACCAGGCGTCGCATTCGCCGATACCGCCAAAGAGAAGGCGCTGGAAGCACGCATCGCCGAGCTGGAGCGCCAGGTGCAGATGCTGGTCAATACCAGCCAGCAGCAACAGACCCAGATCAGCCAGGCGCAGACCGACGTCACCGCAGTGAAGACCGTGCAGGCCCAGCAGCCGCTGGCGGCGCAGGTGCCAGCCGGCAAGCAGCCGATCCAGGTCACCACCATCACCCCGGGCGCCGCGCCGGGTACCACGGTCAAGATCGGTGGCTTCATCAAGGCCGACTTCCTGGCCACCCAGACCGGCGATGGCCAGCTGGCCGACGACGCCACCGGCCGCGCGCTGTACCTGCCGGGCCAGACCCCGGTGGCCGGTGCCGGCGGCAGCGGCGAGCGCTCGGACGTGGATTACAACGCCCATGCCAAGTTCTCGCGCTTCAACCTCGGCATCGACAACGTCAGCGAAGGCGGCAACAAGGCCGGCGCGTTCTTCGAGATGGACTTCTTCGGCAACTCGCTGGGCAACCAGACCGCCACCAATACCTACGGCGTGACCCTGCGCCACGCCTACATGTACTGGAACAACTGGCTGGCTGGCCAGACCTGGTCCAACTTCATGGACGCCGCGTCGCTGCCGGAAGCTGCCGACTTCGTCGGACCCACCGACGGCGTGCTGTTCGTGCGCCAGGCGCAGATCCGCTACACGCAGGGCGGCTTCAGCGTCGCGCTGGAAAACCCGGAAACCACCGTGCTCACCGGCACCCGCAACCCGATCACCGGGGCGTGGACGAACGTGTCCAGCAACTCCGACCGCGGCGCGCTGCCCGACCTGACCCTGCGTTACGGCTGGAAGGGCGATTGGGGCACCTTCGGCGTGGGCGGCGTGGTGCGCCAGCTGCAGATCGACAACCAGACCACCGGCGCCAAGGCCGACAAGATCGGCGGCGGCCTGACCCTGGGCGGCAAGTGGGTGATGGGCAGCAGCGACACGCTGCATTACCAGGTCAGTGGCGGCGAAGGCATCGCCCGCTACGTCGGCCTGGGCGTTACCGCCGACACCGCATACGACATCGCCCGCGACGAGCTCAACCCGACCGGCGTACTGGCCGGCTACGTGGGCTGGCGCCATGCCTTCACCCCGAAGCTGCGCACCAACCTGATCTACGCGCGCAGCGACTACGACAACGACGGCAGCCTGGGTCCGCTGGTGACCAAGAGCGTGCAGAGCATCCGCGGCAACGTCTTCTACACGCCGATGCCCAAGGTCGATATCGGTGCCGAGTACATGTACGGCGTGCGCGAGATCGAGGACGGGCGCAAGGGCGACATCAACCGCCTGCAGTTCACCACGAAGTACAGCTTCTAGAAGAGTGCCGGCCCACGGTCGGCACCCAGACAATTAGAAACCACCCGACCAACACTGCGATTGCCGGCCAACGGTCGGCACTACCGAGGGGATGCTTCCCATGTCAACGACACCCGCACCAGCCACGCTTACCCAGGGACACAAGAAGGTCATCTTCGCGTCCAGCCTGGGGACGGTCTTCGAGTGGTACGACTTCTTCCTGTACGGCTCGCTCGCGGCGATCATCGCCAAGCAGTTCTTCAGTGGCGTCAACGAAACCACGGGCATGATCTTCGCCCTGCTGGCCTTCGCCGCCGGCTTCTTCGTGCGTCCGTTCGGCGCGGCGTTCTTCGGCAGCCTCGGCGACCGCATCGGTCGCAAATACACCTTCCTGGTCACGATCCTGATCATGGGCATCTCGACCTTCCTGGTCGGCGTGCTGCCCAACTACGCGTCGATCGGGTTTGCCGCGCCGGTCATCCTGATCATCCTGCGCCTGGCCCAGGGCCTGGCGATGGGCGGCGAGTACGGTGGCGCGGCGACCTACGTGGCCGAGCATGCACCGGCCAACAAGCGTGGCCTGTACACCAGCTTCATCCAGTGCACCGCGACGCTGGGCCTGTTCATGTCGCTGCTGATCATCCTGGCCTGCCGCTACTTCCTGGGCAACGAAGCCTTTGAAGCCTGGGGCTGGCGCATTCCGTTCCTGGTGTCCATCGTGCTGCTGGGCGTGTCGGTGTGGATCCGCCTGCAGCTGAGCGAGTCGCCGCTGTTCCAGCAGATGAAGGCCGAAGGCAAGGGCTCCAAGACCCCGTTCCGTGACAGCCTCAAGGGCGGCAACCTCAAGCTGATGCTGCTGGTGCTGCTGGGTGCCGCGGCCGGCCAGGCCGTGGTGTGGTACGGCGGCCAGTTCTACGCGCTGTTCTTCCTGAGCAGCATGCTCAAGGTCGATGCCACCACCTCCTACCTGCTGATCGCGGCCGCGCTTGCCCTCGGCGTGCCGTTCTTCATCTTCTTCGGTTGGCTGTCCGACCGTATCGGCCGCAAGAAGATCATCCTGGCCGGCTGCCTGCTGGCCGCCGTCACCTACATCCCGATCTTCAAGGGCCTGACCCACTTCGCCAACCCGGCCATCGAAGAGGCCCGCAGCAGCTCGCCGGCGCTGGTCGTGGCCGACCCGACCACCTGCTCGTTCCAGTTCGATCCGGTGGGCCTGCGCAAGTTCACCAGCTCCTGCGACGTCGCCACCGCCGCGCTGACCAAGGCCGGTGTGCCGTATGACGTACAGCCGGCCGCTGCCGGTTCGCTGGCGATGGTCAACGTGGGCAGCGCCAGCGTCACCTCGTACGAGGCCGCCGGCCTGACCAAGGAAGAAGGCAAGGCCAAGGCCGATGCATTCGGTGCCGAGCTGAAGACCGCGCTGACCGGCGCTGGTTATCCCGCCAAGGCTGATGGTTCGCGCATCAACTACGCCGGCACGATCCTGATGCTGTGGCTGCTGGTGCTGTACGTGACCATGGTCTACGGCCCGATCGCCGCCTACCTGGTCGAACTGTTCCCGACCCGCATCCGCTACACCTCGATGTCGCTGCCGTACCACATCGGCAATGGCTGGTTCGGTGGTTTCCTGCCGACGGTGTCGTTCGCGCTGGTGGCCGGTACCGGCAACCTGTACTACGGCCTGTGGTATCCGATCATCATCGCGCTGATGTCGGTGGTGATTGGCGGCCTGTTCCTGCGCGAGACGAAGAACGTGGACATCACCAAGTAAGAATGATGTTCATCGAATGAAGGAGAGGCCGTGGTGCAGACCACGGCCTTTTCGTTTCCCTGTAGCGCCGAGCCATGCTCGGCGACCGCGCAACGCGCGGCACAAAACTCCGCAGACGCGAACGGACAGCGCTCAACGCCGTCATTGCGGTTGACAAGCATCCGAAGCCACCGCCCGTATCGCGCCCGGGGTCGGATCCCTTTCGCACGCGAAAGGGATCTGACCCCATCGAGACGTGTCGCACCCGTATAGTCGGCCCATGACCACCACCGCCCCAGTCGACCTTCCCGCCCTCCTGCACACCCTGCGCAGCGCCTGGCAGGCCCAGCGCCCTTCACTTGACCAGCGCGAAGCCGACCTGCGTCGCCTGCGCGAGGCCTTGAAGCCGCGGATGGACGAAATGGCCCAAGCCATCGCCGAGGACTTCGGCCATCGTGCCCACGTGGAATCGAAGCTGGCCGATGGCATGAGTGTGCTGTCGGCCATCGATCACCTGCGCCGCCATCTGCGGCGCTGGTCAAAACCGCGTCATGCGTCTGCTGGCTGGAAGCTGTGGCCGGCGCGAGCGCAGCTGCGGCCGATGCCGCTGGGCGTGGTCGGGGTGATCTCGCCGTGGAACTATCCGGTCACGCTGGCGTTGGTGCCGTTGGCTACAGCCATCGCCGCCGGCAACCATGTGCTGTTGAAGCCTTCGGAGCACACACCGCGCACCAGCGCGTTCCTGGCCGATCTGCTGGCCAGCGTGTTCCCGCCCGCACGCGTGTCGGTAGTGCAGGGTGGGGCGGACGTGGCGGCGGCGGTGTCTTCGCTACCGCTGGACCACCTCGTGTTCACCGGTTCCACCGCGGTCGGCCGCAAGGTGATGGCGGCCGCCGCCGAGCATCTGGTGCCGCTGACGCTGGAACTGGGCGGCAAGTCGCCGGCGATCGTCTGCCGCGATTTCCCGTTGGACAAAGCCGCCGCGCGGTTGGCCACCGGCAAGTGGTTCAACGCCGGCCAGACCTGCATCGCGCCGGATTACGTGCTGATCGACAGCGTGCGCCAGCGTGAGTTCGTGCAGGCGCTGCAGCAGCAGGTGCGCGAGCGCTATGGTGATTTCAGCGATGCCGACGATTACACGCGAATCATCAACGAGGGCCAGTACCGGCGCCTGCAGGGCTATCTGGCGCAAGCCCGCGAACGCGGGGTGCCGGTGATTCCGCTGGCGCAGGTGGATGAGGCGCGCGCCGATCGCGAGCGGCTGCTGGTGCCGACCGTGGTGCTGGATCCGCCGGACGACCTGGAACTGATGCGCGAGGAAATCTTCGGGCCGATCCTGCCGGTGCGGGCCTACCCGGACCTGGATGCGGCGTTGGCCGACCTCGTGGCCCGCGACCGGCCGCTGGCGCTGTATCCCTTCAGCCACGACACGGCCACGGTGGAGCGCATTCTCGGCCAGGTGCTGGCCGGCGGGGTCACGGTCAACGACACCTTGCTGCACTTCGCCGCCGATGGCCTGCCATTTGGCGGGGTAGGGGCCAGCGGCATGGGCGCGTACCACGGGCAGGCCGGGTTCGATGCGATGAGCAAGCTGTTGCCGGTGCTGTGGCAGTCGCGCTGGGCGGCCAGTGATCGGCTGCGGCCGCCGTATTCGAAGATTGCGGGGTTGTTGAAGTTCCTCTCGCGGTAGTGCCGGCCGCTGGCCGGCAACTGCAGGGTCTTGCCGACGGTTCATGGGGTTGCCGGCCAGCGGCCGGCACCACCCGGTAGGTGCCAACCTTGGTTGGCGCGCGTGAACCCCAAGCGCCGACCAAGGTCGGCCTCTACCAAAGCCCACCCGGGTAGAATGCCCGCATGAAAATCGCCTCGTGGAACGTCAATTCGCTCAATGTCCGCCTGCCGCACCTCGAGCAGTGGCTCAAGGACTTCGGCCCGGACATCGTCGGGATCCAGGAAACCAAGCTGGAGGACCACAAGTTCCCGGACTCGGCGCTGGTCGCCGCCGGTTATCGCAGCGTGTTCGCCGGGCAGAAGACCTACAACGGCGTGGCGCTGGTGTCGCGCGAGCCGGCGCAGGACGTGCAGATCGGCATTCCCGGCTTCGAGGACGAGCAGAAGCGGGTCATCGCCGGCACCTTCGGCGACCTGCGGGTGATCAACCTGTACGTGGTCAACGGCCAGGACGTGGGCACCGACAAGTACGAATACAAGCTGCGCTGGCTGGAGGCGGTGCATGCCTGGATCGCCGAAGAACTGCAGCGGCATCCGAAGCTGATCGTGATGGGCGACTTCAACATCGCCCCCGACGCGCGCGATGTGCATGACCCGGAGGTGTGGAACGACAACCACATCCTGACCTCCACTGCCGAGCGCGGCGCACTGAACAAGCTGCTGCAGCTGGGCATGCACGATGGCTTCCGCCTGCACAACGATGAGGCCGGCACCTTCAGCTGGTGGGACTACCGCGCAGCGGGTTTCCGCCGCAACCTCGGCCTGCGCATCGACCTCACTCTGGTTTCGGATGCGCTGAAGGGCAGTGCGGTGGCTTCGGGCATCGATCGCGAGCCGCGTACCTGGGAACGTCCCAGCGATCATGCACCGGCGTGGGTACAGCTGGGCTGAAACAACGAGGCCCGGCGATGCCGGGCCCCGTCCTGATGCATTTGCCGGCTTGCGGCCGGTATCACCACGCCGTCAGCGTATGCTCTTGCGGGTGAACAGGTTGACGATGGCCAGAAGAATCACCGCGCCGATCAGCGAGAACAGGAACGTGCGCAGGGTGATCGCCTCATTGATGCCGCCGCCGAACAGCCAGCCGGAAATCAGTGCGCCGACGATGCCCACCACGATGTTGAGGATGATGCCCTGCTGGCCATCGCGCTTCATGATGATGCTTGCCAGCCAGCCGACGATGCCGCCGACGATCAGCCAGATGATGATGCCCATGATCGACTCTCCGGTGGATAACCGCGTCCAGTTGACGCGCACTGCCGTGAACCCGCTGTGCAATCCTGTGACGGGCGCGTGCGGATGAGCCTGCCAGCCACCCTTGAGGGCCCCTGGCGGTTTGGTCCGGTTACCGTCTGGCGCTGTCCGCATGTCCCCGGCCAGCGCGGTGAGCCGCAGGCCCGGCGGGTGCTGGCACAGGCGCTGGGTGGCGAGCCGGATGCGCTGCCGCTGGTACGCGACGACAAGGGCCGGCCGGAACTGAGCGGCGCGCTCGCCCACTACGGCACCGGCTGGAGCCACAGCGGCGAGGTCCTGCTGGTGGCGCTGGGCGAGGGCGTGCGGCTGGGCGTGGACCTGGAACTGCTGCGGCCGCGCCCGCGCATGCTGGAAATCATCCAGCGCTTCTTCCATCCCGACGAAGTGACCTGGCTGCAGGGCCTGGACGAGGCCGACCGCGAACATTGGTTCTTCCGCGTCTGGTGTGCCAAGGAAGCGATGCTGAAGGCGCATGGGCAAGGCATTTCCTTCGGCCTGCACCGCCTGCAGCTGGCCCCGGCCGACGATGGCGCCCTGCACCTGCGCTGGTGCGACCCGGAGCTGGGCGAAGCCGCGCGCTGGCACCTGCACGAATGGCAGGCCAGTGGACAGTTCCGCGCCGCATTGGCCTGGTATCCGCAGTGAATCGGCGAATCAACGGCGAAAACCGGCGATAATGCCGGCATGAGCGAACACGATCTTCCCGCCGGCGTAGCGACCACGCTGCAGCAGGGCCTGGCCAGCATGGGCCTGGCCGCCGAGCTGGCCCCGCCGCTGCTGCGCTATCTGGCGCTGCTGCACCGCTGGAACGGCACCTACAACCTCACCGCCATCCGCGACCCGCAGGAAATGGTCACCCGCCATCTGCTCGATTCGCTGGCGATGCAGCCGTTCGTGGCCGATGGCAGCCTGGCCGATCTCGGTACCGGCCCCGGGCTGCCGGGCATCCCGCTGGCGATCGCGCGCCCGCAGCTGCAGGTGACCCTGGTCGAGAGCAACGGCAAGAAGGCCCGCTTCATGCGCGAGGCTGTGCGCCAGCTGGGCCTGGGCAACGCCCGCGTGGCCGAGTCGCGCGCCGAGGCGCTGGCCGAACCGGCCGCCTATGACCATTTGACCGCCCGCGCGATGGATACCCTGGCCGGGATCATCCGGGTCGGTGGGCATCTGCTGCGCCCGGGTGGCCGCCTGTTGGCGATGAAAGGCGTGTACCCGCACGACGAGATCGCGCAGCTGCCGGCCGGCTGGGCGGTGGAGAAGGTGGTGCCGCTGAGCGTCCCCGGATTGACCGGCGAGCGCCATCTGGTGGTGGTCACCGGCCCGTGAGCCGGTGATCTCACCGCCTGCATCGCCCGCCCCACGGTCGTCCCGCCCCCCTCCTGCGGTGGCCCCACGCGGCGCCATCGGCATGCCCGTGGGCGTCGCTGCGGTATTGCGGCGCGTTCCTTCCGCGCATCTCACAGTGCATGACACGCCCCATATACGCATAATGACCAGTCCCACTCCCTGCCGATGAGGCTCACCCGCATGGCCCGCATCATCGCCATCGCCAACCAGAAAGGTGGCGTCGGCAAGACCACGACCGCCGTCAATCTGGCCGCCTCCCTGGCTGCTGCACCCAAGCGCGTGCTTCTTGTCGACCTCGATTCCCAAGGCAATGCGACCATGGGCAGCG
>Ga0308165_1001099_pt1 | contig 40475 bp, 31 predicted proteins | sample PhyWR2_FD_201032 | JGI IMG/M metagenome (GOLD analysis project Ga0308165, IMG submission 201032) | Phyllosphere microbial communities from UC Gill Tract Community Farm, Albany, California, United States - DLSLW.R2 | ecosystem: Host-associated > Plants > Phyllosphere > Unclassified | place: USA...
TCACGCTGGAGCGCGAGGCGCGGCCGGTGACGATTCATCAGCTGGAGCTGCTGTCGTATGAAGCGCCGTTCCTGCGCATTCGCGTGTTGTGCAGCAAAGGCACCTACATTCGCGTGCTCGGTGAAGACATCGGCGCCGCGCTCGGTTGCGGCGCCCATCTGCAGCAGTTGCGTCGCACGGGCGTGGGCGCGTTGACGCTGGACGGCAGCGTCACGCTCGATGAATTCATCGCACTGGAAGACGGCCAGCGCACGCAAGCGCTGTTGCCGGTAGACGGATTGCTGAGGACGTTTCCGGCGGTGATGCTGACGGACGTGCTGACTCAGCGCTTCCTGCACGGTCAGCGTCTGGCGCTCGGTAAAGAAGGTATTGCATTGCCCGCAGAGTCAGGCCGGGCAAGGGTTTATCAGGAAAGCAGCGGGCGCCTTCTGGGCACCGGACTGATGCAGGAATTCGGCATACTGGCGCCGGAACGGCTGATTTCGACCTTGTCGGAATAGCGCAATTTTTGCTGTCGCCAGCCTTTGTATTATGTACAGCAACTCGTTGAAATTATTAGGCTTTTTAAAGTTCGTGCGTCGCAACATGCTATAATGCGCGCCTTTCAGGGCCTCCCTAGACCCTTCGGATTCGGCAGACCAACTCAATTCAATCATGTCAAACAATAAACGCGCTATTCGTAACATCGCCATCATCGCCCACGTTGACCATGGCAAAACCACCCTCGTCGACCAGTTGCTGCGTCAGTCGGGCACCTTCCGCGACAACCAGCAGGTTGACGCCCGCGTGATGGACTCGAACGATATCGAAAAAGAACGCGGCATCACGATTCTGTCGAAGAACTGCGCCGTGGAATACAAGGGCACGCACATCAACATCGTCGACACCCCGGGCCACGCCGACTTCGGCGGCGAAGTGGAGCGCGTGCTGTCGATGGTCGACAGCGTGCTGCTGCTGGTCGATGCGCAAGAAGGTCCGATGCCGCAAACGCGTTTCGTGACACGTAAAGCACTGGCGCTGGGCTTGAAGCCTATCGTGGTGGTCAACAAGATCGACCGCGAAAACGCCGATCCGCAAAAGGCCGTCAACGCCACATTCGAACTGTTCGACAAGCTCGGCGCCACCGACGAGCAACTGGATTTTCCTATCGTCTACGCATCGGGCTTCAAGGGCTACGCCGGTCTGGAAGACACTGTCCGCGAAGGCAACATGGAGCCGCTGTTCGACGCGATCCTGGAACACGTTCCTGCGCGTGAAGATGACCCGGACGGTCCGCTGCAGCTGCAAATCACCTCGCTGGAATACTCGTCCTATGTCGGCAAGATCGGCGTCGGCCGTATCCTGCGTGGTCGCGTGCGCGGCCTGCAAGACGTGGTCTGGATGAACGGCCCCGATGACAAGCCAACCAAGGCGCGCATCAACCAGGTGCTGACTTTCCGCGGCTTGGAGCGCGTGCAGGTCGAAGAAGCGCTGGCCGGCGACATCGTCCTGATCAACGGTATCGAAGAAATCAGCATCGGCACCACCATCTGTGCTCCGGACACCCCCGAAGGCCTGCCGATGTTGAAGATCGACGAACCGACGCTGACCATGAACTTCATGGTCAACAATTCGCCGCTGGCGGGTCGCGAAGGCAAATTCGTGACCACGCGTCAGATCCGCGACCGTCTGGACCGCGAACTGAAATCCAACATGGCGCTGCGCGTCGTGCAGGCTGAAAACGACGATTCGACCTACGAAGTGTCGGGCCGCGGCGAATTGCACCTGACCATCCTGATCGAAAACATGCGTCGCGAAGGCTATGAACTGGCCGTCTCACGTCCGCGCGTGGTGTTCAAGATGGTCGACGGCGTGCGCCACGAGCCGTATGAAAACCTGACCGTCGACGTCGAAGAAACCAGCCAGGGCGGCGTGATGGAAGAGTTGGGTCGCCGCCGCGGCGATCTGCAAAACATGGAACCGGACGGCAAGGGTCGCGTCCGTTTGGAATACCGCATCCCTGCACGCGGCCTGATCGGCTTCCAGGGCGAATTCATGACGCTGACACGCGGCACCGGCCTGATGAGCCATGTGTTCGACGAATACGCTCCGGTCGACAACAGCAAGGGTGAACTCGGCGGCCGTCGCAACGGCGTGTTGATTTCGCAGGACGACGGCGCCGCCGTTGCCTACGCGATCTGGAAACTGCAAGACCGCGGCCGCATGTTCGTCAGCCACAACGACCCGGTCTACGAAGGCATGATCATCGGCATCCACTCGCGCGACAACGATCTGGTCGTGAACCCGATCAAGGGCAAGCAACTGACCAACGTTCGCTCGTCCGGTACCGACGAAGCCGTTCGCCTGGTGCCGCCAATCGAAATGTCGCTGGAATACGCCGTTGAGTTCATCGACGACGACGAACTGGTCGAAGTCACGCCGAAGAGCATTCGCCTGCGCAAGCGTTTCCTGAAGGAACACGAGCGCAAGAAGGCATCGCGCGACGCGTAATTGGCAGTGGCGGAGTGGCAGGAGCAGTAACGCTGCGCTGATATCTGCTTCATGAATACCTGATATCAGCACAATAAAGCGGACGACTATGATGCGGTGCGATATAGTTACACCTGTCTCCTCCAATTTCCTCCTAAAGAATTGGATTTAAGCCCGCAACCGAAAGGTGAGCGGGCTTTTTTTTACCTGAATATTTTTCGCCGTTTTGCCCTGTTTACGCGTATTTTCGCGGCGGTGAGCGAATAATCGTTGCAAAATTGGAACGTCAGCATGCGTTTTTCAGCTCTGGAAAACAGATAAGCACTTTAATTGTGCGTTGCGAAATGACGAATGCCGGTTTGTGGTGCAGAATCACCCCCGCAGTATAAAAATCCTATCTCACAGAGGATAGAGGGGACACCAGCCCGCAACGTGCAAGCGTTGCGGGCTTTCTATTTGCGGCGTGCGGCGCGTGTCCCGCTGCAGATTGCTTGTCTAGCGCAGCCCGCGGTTCGGGAATGCGCCGCCGGCTCATCTCGTTGCACATTTGAATAGGGTGTTATGTCTTACGGACCAAGAACAATCAGCGTCGCCCCCATGATGGACTGGACTGATCGGCATTGCCGGCTGTTCCATCGCCAGATCACGCGGCACACCTGGCTGTACACGGAAATGGTCACTACCGGCGCCTTGCTGCACGGCGACGTGCCGCGCCATCTCAATTTCAACGAAGAAGAACATCCGGTCGCCTTGCAGTTGGGCGGCAGCGAGCCTGGCGATTTGTCGAGAAGCGCCAAATTGGGCGAGGAGTGGGGCTATGACGAGATCAACCTGAACTGCGGCTGTCCTTCCGAGCGCGTACAGAAGGGCGCGTTCGGGGCATGCCTGATGGCCGAGCCCAAACTGGTCGCCGATTGCGTCAAGGCAATGCGCGACGCCGTCGATATCGACGTTACTGTCAAGCATCGGATCGGCATCGACGACGTCGAGTCCTACGATTTTGTGCGCGACTTTGTCGGCACGATCGCCGACGCCGGTTGCACAACCTTCATCGTGCATGCCCGCAACGCCGTCCTCAAAGGGTTGAGCCCCAAAGAAAACCGCGAGATCCCACCGCTCAAGTACGACTACGCCTACCGTCTCAAGAAGGACTTCCCGGCGCTGGAAATCCTGATCAACGGCGGCATCAAGACCGTGGCTGAAATCGACCTCCATTTGCAGCATGTCGACGGCGTGATGCTCGGCCGTGAGGCGTACCACAATCCTTTCCTGATGGCGGGCTTTGACGCGCGCTATTACGGCCAGCTCGATGGCGGCCTGCAGCCCACGCGCAACGACGTCATCGCGGCCATGGTGGAATATGCGCGTGCGCAGCTGACGGCGCACGGCGACGGCGGCAAGGGCCTGCGCCTGAACAGCATCACCCGCCACATGCTGGGCCTGATGGCGGGGCTGCCGGGGGCGCGCGCTTTCCGCCAGACCTTGTCGGATTCCAAGCGGCTGGCGCTGGGCGATCCCGCGCTGCTGATGGAAGCCTTGTCGCATACGCAACTGGTGACGCTGGAATAAGTCCGCATCCTTGCTGTCCTTGGCCGCCCATGCAGGCAATCAGGCAAAAAATCGCCCGCAAATCCTTTAAAATACGGGGCTACTGAGGGAAATCGTTATGCCTATCGCAACAACAGAAGAAATCGTCGCCGAACTGCGCGCCGGACGCATGGTCATCTTGGTCGACGAAGAAGATCGTGAAAATGAAGGCGACCTGGTGCTGGCCACCGATTTCGTCACGCCCGAAGCCATCAACTTCATGGTCAAGCATGCGCGCGGCCTGGTCTGCCTGACGCTGACCGAAGAGCATTGCGACCGTCTCGACCTGTCGATGATGTCGACCCGCAACGGCACCCAGTTCGGCACCAATTTCACGGTCTCGATCGAAGCCGCCGAAGGCGTCACCACCGGCATCTCGGCCGCCGACCGCGCGCGTACCATTCAAGTTGCCGCCGCCAAGGGCGCAGTGCCGGCCGATATCGTGCAGCCTGGCCATATTTTCCCGCTGCGTGCGCAAAAGGGCGGCGTGCTGATGCGCGCCGGCCACACCGAAGCCGGTTGCGACCTGACCCAGATGGCGGGCCTGACGCCGGCTGCCGTGATCTGTGAAATCCTCAAGGACGACGGCACCATGGCGCGCCTGCCGGACCTGCTCGAATTCGCCGAAGAACACCAGCTCAAGATCGGCACCATCGCCGACCTGATCCACTACCGCAGCCAGCATGAGAGCATCATTGAGCGCGTCGCCGAGCGCGAGATGCACACCGTGCACGGCGCGTTCAAGGCCATCGCCTACCGCGATACGCCAAGCGGCGGCGCCCACCTGGCGCTGGTACACGGCGACATCCGTCCAGGTGAAGAAACGCTGGTGCGTGTGCACCAGCCGGTCTCGATCCTCGACCTGCTCGAAACCACGGCGACGACGCACTCGTGGAACATGGCCTCGGCCATGGCCGCGATCAAGGCGGCGCCGAGCGGCGTTGTAGTGCTGCTCAATTGCGAAGAATCGGCCGACCAGATGTTTGCCCAGTTCGCCGCGCTCAACAACGTGCAGGCGGCCAAGCCGGCCCGCGCCGATCGTCTCGACCTGCGCACCTACGGCATCGGCGCGCAAATCCTCAAGGATCTCGGCGTGTGCAAGATGCAACTGCTGGCCAGCCCGCGCAAGATGCCGTCGATGACCGGTTTCAATCTTGAAGTTACCGGCTATCGCGCCAAGCCGGACGCCTGACCGACCGCACCGTCCGCAATGCATCGCGGCACCCTCACACTCACACAACGCAATTTTGCGTATAAGGAAAAGCCATGACTATTGGTACTTACGAATCGGATCTGAATGGCGAAGGCTTGCGTATCGGCATCGTCCAGGCGCGCTTCAACGAAGACGTCTGCCACGGCTTGCTGGCGTCGTGCCTGGCCGAGCTCAAGCACCTCGGCGTGCAGGATGAAGACATCCTCCACGTCAGCGTGCCGGGCGCGCTGGAAATCCCGCTGGCCCTGCAGAAGATGGCCGAGACCGACCAGTTCGATGCGCTGATCGCATTGGGCGCGGTGATCCGCGGCGAGACCTATCACTTCGAACTGGTGTCGAATGAATCCGGCGCAGGCATCACGCGTGTCGGGCTTGATGCCGGCATCCCCATCGCCAACGCCGTGCTGACCACCGAGAACGACGAACAGGCCGAAGCGCGCATGGCGGTCAAAGGCGCCGACGCTGCCCGCGTCGCCGTCGAGATGGCCAACCTGTCGCTGGCACTGGACGAACTCGCGCAAGTGGCTGAAGAAGAATAAGCAGGCAGGCCGGCCGGTCGTTGTTGCATGTGCAGCAACGACCGGCGGCGCAATCGATTGTTGATTGCGCGTCTGTTTCGATTTTGTATTGACCCGGTTTCCTCATTTTCATCATGACCAATAAAATCCAACACGCCAACCCGAGCAAGAACCGTACGCCGCGTCACCGCGCCCGCGAGTTTGCGCTGCAGGGCCTGTATCAATGGCTGCTCAACAATGAAGACGCCGGCGCGATCGAAGCGCACATCCGCGAAGCGCACGGTTTCGACAAGGCCGACGCCGAGCATTTCGATGTGCTGCTGTACGGTGCAATCAAACAGGCTCCGGCGCTGCGCACCGACCTGGCGCCGCTGATCGACCGCGCCATCACCGAGCTGTCGCCGGTGGAACATGCGGCGCTGCTGATCGGCGCCTTCGAACTGAAAAACAACCTCGAGATTCCGTATCGCGTGGTCATCAACGAAGCCGTTGAACTGACCAAGTCGTTCGGCGGTATCGATGGCCACAAGTACGTCAACGGCGTGCTCGACCGTTTCGCCGCCAAGGCGCGCGAAGTCGAAGTGGGCGCCGGCCGCCGCTGATCCGGCAATCGTTCTACATGCCGACGCTGCGGATGCATTGATGTGCATCCACCGCAGCGTCCGGCAAAGTTTTTGCAGACCTTCGCGCTTGTCCCTTCTCGTTCGTTCCGCTTCGTCCTACCGCACAATCCCATGAGCTTCCACGATCTCGCCTCCCGCCTGCAAAACATCGCGCCGTTCCATGTGATGGAGCTGGCCAAGATGGCCGCTGCGCTGGAGCAACAAGGTAATCACGTCATTCACATGGGCATCGGCGAGCCTGATTTCACCGCCGCGCCCGCTGTTGTTGCCGCTGCGACACAAGCGATGGTCGACGGCAAGATGCAATACACCTCGGCAACAGGTTTGCCGGCGTTGCGAGAGGCGATCTCAGCGCATTATCAGCGGGTGTACGGGTTGGACATTGCGCCGTCGCGAATTATCGTCACAGCGGGCGCCTCAGCGGCCCTGTTGCTTGCCTGCGCGGCGCTGGTGGAGAAGGGCGCCGAAGTGTTGATGCCGGATCCGTCTTATCCGTGCAACCGCCATTTCGTCGCCGCCTTCGAGGGCTACGCCAAATTGATCGAGAGCGGACCGGAACATCGCTTCCAGTTGTCTGCCGGCATGGTGCAGGAACATTGGTCGGCGGCAACCCAAGGCGTATTGCTGGCGTCGCCGTCGAATCCGACCGGCACCTCGATCCTGCCCGATGAATTGAAGAAGATCGTCGACGTCGTGCGCGCCAAAAAGGGTTTCACCATCGTCGATGAAATCTACCAGGGCCTGTCGTACGAAGGCGCGCCGTTCTCGGCACTGTCGCTCGGCGAAGACGTCATCGTCATCAACAGCTTTTCCAAATACTTCAACATGACCGGTTGGCGTCTCGGCTGGCTGGTGCTGCCCGAAAGCCTGGTGCCGCAAGTCGAGAAACTGGCGCAGAACCTGTTCATCTGCGCTTCATCGATTGCACAGCATGCCGGCATCGCCTGCTTCGCGCCCGAGTCGATCGCACTGTACGAAGTGCGCAAGGCCGAATTCAAACGTCGCCGCGACTACATCGTGCCGCAACTCGAACGTCTTGGCTTCAAGGTGCCGGTGATGCCGGACGGCGCGTTCTATGTTTACGCCGATTGCAGCGCACTCAGCGACGACGCCGATGCATTCACGATCGACATGCTCAACAAGGCCGGTGTGGTGCTGGTGCCGGGACTCGACTTCGGTCCGGCTACCGCGCATCGCTACATCCGCTTGTCGTACGCGACGTCGATGGAAAATTTGCAGGAAGCGGTGCGACGCCTGGAGAAATATCTGGCGGAGCGCAAGGCGGCATAATTTATTGGAGATGTCGCGGAGGATGTCTTTGAAAACATCAACCCGCAGAAAATAAAAAAGGAGCCGTTTGGCTCCTTTTTTAATTGCATTGCTGAAGTAATTACAGCGCGGCGATTTCTTCGGTCACGTTCGCGCCTTGCTTCTTCGGCGCGGCCGAAGCCATGTCGCCGATCGCAGTCGGCTTGGCTTGCACCGGTGCCGCCGGCGCGACAGGACGCGGCGCCGGCTTGATCAGCGCGGTGGTGAAGATCGAGACGTTCTTGCCGACCGCGACTTCCTTCAGGTTCTGGTATTCGGACAGGACCTTGAGGCCGTAGCCGCCGTCATTGTCCATCTCGGCTGCACCGACGTAGCTCTTCAGGCCGGCTTCCACCGAACCGCCGCGCGTCACGTATTCCTTCAGGATCAGCGAACCGACCTTGATGTTGGCAACCGGATTGAGCGCCGCCTTGACGCCGCCCAATTCCTGGAACTTGTCGTGATGGACCTTGGACATGACCTGCATCAGGCCTTGCGCCCCCATCGGGCTTTCCGCGAACGGATTGAAGCGCGATTCGATTGCCATTACCGCCAGGATCAGCAGCGGATCAAGCTTGATGTCGCGGGCGGTCAGGTACGCAGCGGACACCAGCATATCGGTGGCGTCGCCGGCCACGCGGTAACGCTTGGACAGCCAGTTCGTCACCAGCTTCTGCTGACGCGGCGTGCCGAGCATCTTGCGTTCCTCATCGCTGAGCGGAATGGCTGCCGGCGCTGCCGCAGCAGTCAATGCCGGTCCCGGCGTATCCATCAGGTTGGTCAGCGGCGGTGCTTCCGGCGCTGCTTCTTCAACCTGGCCATCCGAGAAAGGCGACAGGGCGATGATTTTATCGGCGAAATCCGGGTTGAAGAACATCATGCCCAGAACGAACAGTGCAGCGATGCCGACCAGAGTCAACGCATAGTGCGCTGCGGTAAAAAAGCGACCGATGCGGCTCTGAATGGACTTCGCCCATTGCGCCGACTGATCAACCATATCCGAGGCGGCGCTTAACGGCGCCTCTATGGGTTGGTTTAACATTGAACCTCCTGAATGTTGCAAATTACATAGGGCAAAACCGGCCAAGAGTGAAAACCGGATTACTGACTACATGCATCACAATCAAAAAACTGCCGTCGCAAGGCGTTACGGCAAGCTTGGGGTTGTTTGCGGTTACTGCAGGGCCGTCGGCTCCGGTGCAGTGCAATACAACCAAGTCCGGGGGAGAAGGCTGACGCCTTTTGACAACACTCCTTAAAATGTCAGTGGGACCCCGTTCCCGTGAAACCTTGTGAGCTGATTCGGGTTCCTGACCCGGCTCCTTTAATCAAGGTGCGCGAATTGTAGAAGCCACTTTATATCAAGTCAATACTAATAAAACGATTTTATATAACTTTTAAGTCTTATTTTTGGAGAGGTATGCCGCCAAAAATCAATAGAATCAACCGTTTGCCCGGTCTACCTCACCTAAGGGCGGTATTAGAGAAATCCAGCGAAAAAAAATGAAATATTCAGATTTACGCGATTTTATTTCGCAGTTGCAACTTTCCGGCGAATTAAAGCGCGTCTCGACCCCGGTCTCGCCCTACCTGGAAATTACCGAGATCTGCGATCGCACCTTGCGTGCTTCCGGTCCGGCGCTGATTTTCGACAAGGTCGAGGGCAAAAATATCCCGGTGCTGGCGAATCTTTTCGGCACGCCGCGCCGCGTGGCGCTGGGCATGGGGGCGGAAGATGTCAGCGAATTAAGACGCATCGGCCATCTCTTGGCAAAGCTGAAAGAGCCTGAACCGCCGAAAGGCTTCAAGGACGTGATGGGTCTCGGCACCCTGGTCAAGTCGCTGTGGGACATGGCGCCCAAGGAGCAACGTACGGCACCGTGCCAGGACATCGTCTGGGAAGGCAATGACGTCGACCTCGACCGGCTGCCGATCCAGCACTGCTGGCCGGGCGACGTCGCCCCTCTGATTACGTGGGGCCTGGTGATCACCAAAGGTCCCAACAAGAAACGCCAGAATCTCGGCATCTACCGCCAGCAGGTCCTCGGTCGCAACAAGGTCATCATGCGCTGGCTCGCGCATCGCGGCGGCGCGCTCGACTTCCGCGAACACTGCATCGCCAACCCCGGCAAGCCGTATCCGATCGCGGTCGCACTCGGCGCCGATCCCGCTACTATATTAGGAGCAGTCACGCCGGTGCCGGACAGCCTGTCCGAATACCAGTTCGCCGGCCTGCTGCGCGGCAGCCGCACCGAGCTGGTCAAGGCCATCGGCAGCGAGCTGCGCGTGCCGGCTTCGGCCGAGATCGTGCTGGAAGGGCATATCTATCCGGACGAATCGCATCCCTCCGGCTACGAGCATGCGCTTGAGGGGCCCTACGGCGACCACACCGGTTACTACAATGAGCAGGACTGGTTCCCGGTCTTCACCATCGACCGCATCACCATGCGCCGTGATCCGATCTATCACTCCACGTACACCGGCAAACCGCCAGACGAGCCGGCCGTGCTCGGCGTGGCGCTCAATGAAGTGTTTATCCCGCTGCTGCAAAAACAGTTCAGCGAAATCACCGACTTCTACCTGCCGCCGGAAGGCTGCAGCTACCGCATGGCGGTGGTGCAGATGAAGAAGTCCTACGCCGGCCACGCCAAGCGCGTGATGTTCGGCGTATGGAGTTTCCTGCGCCAGTTCATGTATACCAAGTTCATCGTGGTGGTCGATGAAGACGTCGATATCCGCGACTGGAAGGAAGTGATCTGGGCCATCACCACGCGCGTCGATCCGGTGCGCGACACCGTGATGGTGGACAACACGCCGATCGATTACCTCGACTTCGCCTCGCCGGTCAGCGGCCTCGGTAGCAAGATGGGGATCGACGCCACCAACAAGTGGCCTGGTGAAACCAACCGTGAATGGGGCACGACCATCGCCATGACGGACGCCGTCAAGAAGCGCGTGGACGGCATCTGGGACGAGCTGGGAATTTAATTTGTCTGCGTTGCGGCGCATTGGCGTGCGCTGCAATTATCCTGTCTGCGCGAACAGCGCTCGCGCCGGCTGCGCAGATGAGGTACAATTCGTGCCGGCGGGCCCCTGCGCATTGTGGCATGGTCAACCTGGTCAGGTCGGGAACGAAGCAGCCACAGCCATTTCCTGCAAGTGCCGCAGACAAGGCTCGCCTCTTCCTTCAGTTTTTTTCAGGAAGCATTCAGTATCCGTCGCCGACGACGCCGTTCATACTGTCGCCGACCCTCCGGTTTCAAATCCAAGAATTTTGTAAAGTAATCAAGCCGCTTTGCCGCCGACGGTGAATCCTATCGTGGTCTTGCCGCTCTTGCTGTTGGCGAACGCGGTGCCGCCATGCATCAGCGCAATCGCCTTCACGATCGCCAGGCCGAGGCCATGGCCGTGCACGCCGTCGAAATCGCGACGCGCGCTGTCGACGCGATAGAAGCGGTCGAACAGGCGTGGCAAATGGCGTTGTTCGATCGGTTCGCCGGGGTTGGAAACGGCGACCTGTACGCGTTGCTGTTCGTCCTGCTGCTGTGCATCGATCGACACCGTGATGCGCGCGCCGGCAGGTGAATGCTGGATGGCGTTTTGCAGCAGATTGGTCAACGCGCGGCGGAACAGCGCAGTCTCGATCATCGACTTCGCACCGACGTCGCCGACGACTTCCACGCTCATCTGCATCTCGTCGAGTACGAACTCGAAGAACTCGATGGTCTTTTGCACTTCGTCGGCAATCGCCGTATACACCAGGCTGGTAGCGGCTTCACCTTGATCGCAGCGGGCCAGGAACAGCATGTCGTTGATGATCGAACGCAGGCGATCCAGCTCTTCCAGGTTCGATTGCAGCACGATCTCGAACTCCGGCGCGCTGCGTTCACGCGACAAGGCTACCTGGGTTTCGCCGATCAGGTTGGCCAGCGGCGTGCGCAACTCGTGCGCGACATCGGCGTTGAAGGCTTCGAGTTGCTTGTAGGCGTTTTCCATGCGATCCAGCGCGCCGTTGAAGGCTTGCGCCAGGTCCGACAATTCATCCGGCAGCGCCGATACCGTGAGGCGCTCGGACAGGTTTTGCGGGCTGAGGGTCTGCGCCTTGTCGGACATTTTCTTGAGCGGCTGCAAGCCGGCGCGCGCAATCCAGTAGCCGAACAGGATCACCAGGAAAATCCCCGCCAGGGACAGCCCGATCATGGCCACCACGAAGGTGCGCAGCGTCTCGAAATAAGGTTCCGTGTCGACGCCGATGGTCAGGCGGATGGCGGGGCGGTCGAGATAGGCCGGCAAGACCTTGGTCAGCGTGTGCAGCGGGAACTCCTTGCCCTTGATGCGCAGGCGACCGATGTTGTCGGGGTCGTAGTCGAAGTCATGTAGCTCGGCCAGGTCCTTGCCGTAGCTGAACTGCGGATCGTCGCTGAACACCCAGAAACGCACCTTGCCGTCGGCCGGTGTCAGCGTGTCCAGCTTGGTCTGCACGCGTGCCCAGCGGTCCACCGTGCCGACGCGGGAGACCATGTATTCGATGTCGTTGAAGGTCGTCACCAGGCCGTCGCGCTCGTGGCGCAGCAGCTCGTTCTTGACCACCGCGTACAGCACGCCGCCGATCAGCGAAAAAATGACCAGCGCGGCGGCCGCAAACATCAGGACCAGCCGCGCGATGATGGAATGCCTCATCCGTCTTCCCCGTCATGTTCGTCATGTTCATGTACCGGAGACTCCGACGCGCGCGGCTCCAGTACATAGCCCATGCCGCGTATGGTATGCAGCAGCTTCTGGTCGAATGGCGCATCGATCTTGGCGCGCAGGCGCTTGATCGCGACCTCGACAACGTTGGTGTTGCTGTCGAAATTCATGTCCCACACCAGTTCGGCGATCGCCGTCTTGGACAGGATCTCGCCCTGGCGCCGCGCCATGATCGCCAGCAGCGCGAACTCCTTGGCGGTCAGGTCGATGCGCGTGTTGTTGCGGTAAGCCTTGCGGCTCAGCAGGTCGATCTGCAGGTCGCCGATGCGCAGCTGCGCCGGTTCCTGCGCCCGGCCGCGACGGGTCAATGCCTGCAAACGCGCCAGCAATTCAAGGAAGGAAAACGGCTTGATCAGGTAATCGTCGGCGCCATCGTGCAAGCCCTTGATGCGGTCTTCCACACGGTCGCGCGCGGTCAGCATGATCACCGGCGTCTGCTTGACGGTACGCAGCGAACGCAGCACCGAGAAGCCATCCAGCCCCGGCAGCATGACATCCAGCACGATCACGTCGTACTCGTGCTGGATCGCCAGGTGCTGACCGTCGATGCCGTTGGCGGCCAGATCCACGGTGCACCCTTGCTCGGTCAATCCCTTGCAGAGGTACTCCGCCATCTTGTGCTCGTCTTCGACAATCAGAATTTTCATTGCTGCTCCAGGTGCCGCGTTCATGGACATCAATTAGTGCGATTCTATTACAGGAGCGGCGCCGCCCTTGCGTGCCGCCTTGCGCGCTGCACGCGCTTCCTTCTTGTTCATGTACCAGTAGTGCGCGCGATCCAGGTAGAGATACACCACCGGCGTCGTGAACAGCGTCAGCGCCTGTGACAGCACCAGGCCGCCGACCATCGCATAGCCGAGCGGACGGCGCAGTTCGGAGCCGGCGCCGTGGCCCAGCATCAGCGGCAGGCCTGAAAGCAGGGCGCACATGGTGGTCATCATGATCGGGCGGAAGCGCAGCAAACACGCCTGATAGATCGCCTCTTCCGGTTTCATGCCGTGTTGCCGTTCGGCGGTCAGCGCAAAGTCGATCATCATGATGCCGTTCTTCTTGACGATGCCGATCAGCAGGATGATGCCGATCAGCGCAATCACGCTGAGGTCGTAGCCGCCTGCCATCAGGATCAGCAGCGCCCCCACGCCGGCCGACGGCAGCGTCGACAGGATGGTCAGCGGATGGATGTAGCTCTCATACAGCAGGCCCAGCACGATGTACACCGCGATCAGCGCCGCCGCAATCAGGTAAGGCTGCGACGACAGCGAATCGCCGAAGGCCTTGGCCGTACCCTGGAACGCACCCGTCAAGGTGGTCGGCACGCCCATCTCGGCCTGCGCCTGGTTGATGGCGTCGACCGCTTCGCCCAGCGCCACGCCGTGCGCCAGGTTGAACGAGATCGTCACCGCCGGGAACTGGCTCTGATGGCTGATCGACAGGTAGGCGGTCTTGGTCGTGTCGACCTTGATGAAGGTCGACAGCGGCACTTGCTGGCCGGTCAGCGGCGAGGTCAGGTACAGCTTGTTGAACAACGCCGGATCCTTTTGCAGCTCGGGCGTCACTTCCAGGATCACGCGATAGCTGTTGACCTGCGTGAAATATTGCGCGACCTGGCGCTGGCCGATGGCGTCATAGATCGTGGCGTCGATCAGCGCCGGCGAAATGCCAAAGCTCGATGCGCGCGCGCGGTCGATCGTGATGGTCGCCGTCGCCGCCGAGTTTTGCTGATCGGAGGCGACGTCCGTAAGTTGCTTGAGGCGACGCAGGCGATCCACCAGTTTCGGCGCCCAGACGTTCAGTTCATCAAGGTTGGAGTCGGTCAGCGTGTATTGATATTGCGTACGCGACAGGCGGCCGCCGACGTTGATGTCCTGGCTGGCCTGCATGAACAGGTTGACGCCCTGGATCTTCGCCACTTGCGGGCGCAGGCGCGCGATGATTTCGCTGGCGTCCAGCGTGCGGCCTTCCGACTTGGGTTTCAGCGCGATGAAGAAGTTGCCGGTATTGAAGGTGGTCGAACCCGCGCTCATCGCGAAGCCGGTCACGTCCGGGTCCTTGCGCACCACGTCGGCCACCTGCAGCAAGCGGCGATGCATGGCGGTCGAGGAAATATCCTGCGCCGATTCGGCAAAGCCGGCGATTACGCCATTGTCCTGTTGCGGGAAGAAGCCCTTCGGGATGAAGATGAACAGCACCACGGTCACCGCAACGGTAGCGAGGAAGCTCATCAGCGTGATGAACTGGTGGCGCAGCACCAGGTCGAGGCCGCGCTTGTAGCCGTTCAGCAAGGCATCGAAGAAGCGCTCGAACAACTGATACATCTTGCCGTGCTTTTCAGCATGGCTGTTCTTCAGGAAGCGCGAGCACAGCATCGGCGTGAGCGTCAGCGAAATGATCACCGACACGCCGATGGTCAGCGTCACCGTCACGGCGAACTCGCGGAACAGGCGGCCGACGATGCCGCCCATCAGCAGCAGCGGGATGAACACCGCCACCAGCGACACCGAAATCGAGATGATCGTGAAGCCGATTTCACCGGCGCCTTTCAGCGCCGCCGCCATCGGTTCCATGCCTTCTTCGACGTAGCGGTAAATGTTCTCCAGCATCACGATCGCATCGTCGACCACGAAGCCGACCGCGATCGTCAACGCCATCAGCGACAAGTTGTCGAGGCTGTAGCCGACCAGGTACATCACGGCAGCGGTGCCCATGATCGCCAGCGGCACGGTGATGCTCGGGATCAGCGTCGCTGCGACGTTGCGCAGGAACACGAAGATCACCATCACCACCAGCGCGATCGTCAGGACCAGCGTGAACTCGACGTCTTCCACCGAGGCGCGGATGGTCTGGGTGCGGTCGATCAGGGTATTGACGTGCACGCTGGCCGGGATCGCAGCGCGCAGGCGCGGCATCGCGGCCTTGATGCGGTCGACCGTTTCAATCACGTTGGCGCCCGGCTGCTTGGTGATCGCCAGCACGATGGAGCGACCGTTGGTCAGCGTCGTGTCGGTCTCGGCGGCCGCGCCGGAGAATGCCCATGCGGCGATCTTCATGTTTTCGGGCGCATCGATCGCCACGCCGATGTCGCGCACGCGGATCGGGGCGCCGGCGCGGTAGGCCAGCACCATGTCGTTCCATGGATCGGCGCTCAGCAACTGGTCGTTGGTATAAACGGTGAAGCTCTGATGCGTGCCGTCGACCGTGCCCTTGGGCTGGTTCACGGTGGTGGTGGCGATCACGCCGCGGATGTCTTCCAGGCTCAGGTTCAGTGTTGCCAGCTTGGCCGGATCGACCTGGATGCGCACGGCCGGCTTTTGGGCGCCGTTGACGTTGACCAGGCCGACGCCGGAGATCTGCGAGATCTGCTGCGCCAGGATGTTGTCGGCGAAGTCGCTGACCTGCGTCAGCGGCAGCGCATCCGATTGCACCGACATGATCATGATCGGCGAGTCGGCCGGATTGACCTTGCGGAAGGTCGGCGGATTCGGCAGGTTGGCCGGCAACTGGCCGGTCGCCGCGTTGATCGCCGCCTGCACGTCGAGCGCGGCGGCGTCGATGTTGCGGTTGAGGTCGAACTGCAAGGTGATCTGTGTGCTGCCCAGCGCACTTTGCGAAGTCATCTGCGACAGGCCGGCAATCAGCGAGAACTGGCGTTCCAGCGGTTGCGCGACGTTGGAGGCCATGGTTTCCGGACTGCCGCCGGGCAGGCTTGCCGAGACCTGGATGGTCGGGAAGTCGACCTGCGGCAGCGGTGCGACCGGCAGCAGCGGCCACACTGCAATACCGACCAGCAGGATCGCCAGCGCCAGCAGCGTGGTGCCGATGGGGCGCTTGATGAAGGTAGCGGACACACTCACTTTGCGGATCCTTTCGCAGCAGGAGCATTGGCAGGGGTGTTGGCAGGCGCGTTGGCAGAAGCAGCAGCGCCGTTGGCGGCAGCCTTGTTCTCAATGATGCGGCTGCCGGGCTTGAGCTTGTACTGACCGTCCAGCACGACGCGTTGATTGACCGCGAGACCCTGGCTCAGCACCGCGATGCCGTCCTGGATGCGCGCGACCTTGACCGGCTGGATCGCTGCGGTTTCGTCGGCCTTGACGATGTACACGTAGGTGCCTTGCTGGTTGCGCTGGATCGCTGCGGCAGGCAGGGTCAGCGCCGGCGCGTGATCATCCATCTGCAGGTTGACGTTGACGTACTGGCCCGGCCATAGGGTGTGCTGCTGGTTGGTGAAGCGCGCCTTGAGTTGTACGGTCCCGCTGGCGGTGTCGATCTGGTTGTTGAGCAGGATCAGCGTGCCGGTCGCCAGCGGTTCATTGCTGGTGCGCGCGTAGGCAGTGACCTTCAGCGGCTTGTGGTTGGAGAGCTGGGCGCGGTTGATGGCCGGCACGGCTTCTTCCGGCAAGGTGAATTGGACGGTGATCGGATCGATCTGGTTGATGATCACCAGGCCGTTGGCGTCGGAGGCGTGGACGATATTACCCGGATCGACCAGGCGTGCGCCGACGCGGCCGCTGATCGGCGCGTTGATGGTGGTGTAGCCGAGCTGGACCTTGGCGTAGCTGATCTGCGCTTCGTCGGTTTTGACGGCGGCTTCGAGCTGCGCCACCAGGGCCTTTTGCGTATCCAGTTGCTGTTGCGTGGCGGCGTCCTGCTGACGCAGCGTGGTGTAGCGCTGCAAGTCGATTTTTGCATTCGTCAGCTGCGCCTGGTCACGCGCCTGTTGCGCCTGCACCTGCGCCAGTTGCGCCTGCAGCGCGCGCGGATCGATCTGCGCCAGCAACTGGCCGGCCTTGACGTCCTGGCCTTCGGTGAAGCCGACCTTGTCCAATTGGCCGTCAATGCGCACCTTGACCACGACGCTGGCGTTGGCGGTCACGGTGCCGACGCCCGACAGGTACAGCGGAATGTCGCGCTCCTGCACCTGCACGGTGGTGACGGAAATCGACGGCGCCTGCTGCGCCTTTTCCTTGGACGCCGCAACTGCGTCGGCGCGATGCAATAGCGACCAGGCGCCGCCGCCGAGGGCGATCAGCACGGCAGCGGAAATCAACAGGGTAGAACGTTTGGGTGTCAAAGAAGTCGTCATGCTTTCACTCGCGAAATTGTTTTTATTGCTCGGCTTTGTTGGATGCAGCGGAGGTGGCGGAGGCGCCGGAATTGGCTGCCTTGTCGATATCGGCCACGGTCCAGCCGCCGCCGGTCGCCTTGATCAGCGCCACGCTGGCCACCAGCTGGCGACCCAGCAGGGTGACGGCGGTGCGCTGGTTGGTCAGCGAAGTCGCCTGCGTCGTCACGACCGAGAGATAGGTGGTGGTGCCGGCCTGGTACTGGCTCAGCGCCAGTCGTTCGGACAGTTGCGCGGCCTTCACCGCCTGGTCCTGCACCTGGCTTTCCTGGTCGAGCACGCGCAGCGTCGAGAGGTTGTCTTCGACTTCCTGCAAGCCGCCCAGCACGGTTTGTTTGTAGGTGGCGACGGCGCCGTCGAACGCCGCAGTGGCCTGGTCGTTGCGCGCGCTGCGAGCGCCGCCGTCGAACAGCACCACCGCCAGCGTGGCGCCGAGCGACCAGACGCGGCTAGGCGTATCGAACAACTGGGAGAACGATGCGCCGCTGTAACCGCCGGACGCGCCCAAGGTCAACGCCGGGAAATATGCCGCGCGCGCCACGCCAATGTTGGCGTTGGCGGCTGCGGCCAGGCGTTCGGCATTGGCGATGTCGGGACGACGCTCCAGCAGATCGGACGGTAACCCGGTCGGCGTCGTCGGCATGCTGGCTTGCAACGCTGCAGCATCGGTCATCAGCGGCGCCAGCGAAAACGCCGCCGGCGCCTTGCCGAGCAGGATGGCGATGGCGTGTTCAAGCTGGTTGCGGGTAGCGTCGAGGTCGATCAGTTGGGCCTGCGCCGAGCGCAACTGTGTTTCTGCCTGCGCCACATCGGAGCGCAGCGCCACGCCCGCATCATATTGATGCCGGGTCAGCTGGAACGAGCGCGTATAGGCGGCCACGGTGCGCGCATACAACTCCTTTTGCAGATCGGTCACGCGCAATTGCAGGTAATTCTGCGCCAGCGTCGCCTGGATGCTCAGGCGCGCCGCGCCGAGGTTGGCCGCGCTGGCCTGGCTGGCGGCGTCGCCGTTTTCCACCGAGCGCCGCACACGGCCCCAGATGTCGGCTTCCCACGAGGCGTTGAGGCCGACCGCATAGGTATCGGTCAGCCGGCTGCCTGCGGTCGGACTGTTGGTCTGCGCCCGCGTAGGTCCAGCCGAGGCGCCGACGGTCGGCCACAGGCTGGCGCGCGCGATGGCGGCGGTGGCTTGGGCCTGGCGGTATTGCGCTTCGGCAAGGCGGATGTTCTGGTTGGCCTGGTTGGCTTGCTCGATCAGGCCGTTGAGCACGGGGTCGCGATATGCCTCCCACCAGCGCTGGTTGCTGTCGATCTGGCCGGGCTCGGCCTTCTTCCACGGGCCTTGTTCCTTGTAGGCCGTGGGCAGGTCGAGTTGCGGGCGGACGTAATCGGGACCGACTGCGCAGCCGCCGAGCAGCAGGGCGGTCATGATTGCAGCGGCAGACAACAAGGGGGCTGGCTGGAATGCGATGGAGCGGGGTGGCGATTTGGCGGTCGCTGTCATGGGTGGGTTTGGCGGCATGGTGGACGGCATTGCATTGAGCGGGCGATCAAAATGGAAATGTTGACGGACGGGAATTGTGGATTGCGGACGGCCGTCTACACCTTTTTATACGGTGTTCACTTTATAGAGGGGAGGTCAACTGGAGGCTGACGGAAATATGACATTTCTGTCAGTTTCGGATTTGGGAGTGCCGACGGCGGTTTTTGGTAGCTTCGATTTTTCTTTCTTCGGACGACGTTGCCGGGTGCGGCCCGGCAGCCGCTCACTTTCTTTGCTTCGCCAAAGAAAGTAAGCAAAGAAAGGCGCCCGCGATTCGCCGCCCCGCTGCGCGGGGTCCCCGTTGGCGCCGTACTCAAATCGGGAAGGGAAACAAACTCGCTGCGCTCAGACAAGTTTCCCTTCTTTATCCGATTTGAGCACGTCACCAACGGCGACTCATAAGCGGAATTCTTTTTTCGGCTCGCTTCGCATTGCCTTGGGTGGCTCGCCTGCGGCATCGTGATTGTTGTCCTCTGGCTTTTTAAAGCGATAGCGAAGACCCGCGACCATCGTTCCATCTCAGTCCCCTGGCGATGCGTAGCGAGCCAGTTTGGCCGTTCCGCTTGGAGCCAGCCGGTGATGCGATGCGAAAAATGGAAAAAGAGGGGAAATTTGTCTGAGCGCAGCGAGTTTATTTCCCCTCCCATTTTTTGCTTCGCAGCACCGGGAAGTCCGAAGGACCTGGATCCCGCGGTCGCCTTTCTTTGCTTACTTTCTTTGGCGAAGCAAAGAAAGTGAGTAGCCGCCGGGCTACCCCCGGCAGGGTTGATCGAAGAAAGGAAAATTTAGGCTATCGACAAACAGAAGTCGGGACAATACGAGTACAAAAGCTACGGCAAATTCTCCCGCAACATCACACTAATCCTCACCGCCTCCACCCCCGCCAACGCCTCCTTCTTCTCCCGCAAATTCCCGAATATCCGCACACAATTCATGATCATGTTCTGCGGATGCTGCGTCAAAATCGCATCCACCGTCCCATCGATCAGCAACCCGCGCGTATCCGGCGTCAAGCCATGTCCGATGAACACCACCTTTTGCTCGCGCCCGCTCTCTCGGAGCGCACGCCCGACGCCGTCGGACGCGCCGCCAATGTTGTACATCCCGACCAGATCCGGATATTGCTCCAGCAGCGTGCGCGCCTGCTTGTAGTTGGTGTCGGCGTCATCGTGTCCCTCGCGCAGACCGACCACTTGCAGGTGCGGGAACATCTCTTCCAGCACATGCAGGAACCCCATCTCGCGCTCTTCATGACCGCGATAACTGAGACTGCCGGCAATCATCGCCACCTTCATCGGTTTGGCCTTGGCATTACCTGCGCCGCCAAGAAAACGCCCCAGCAGGTAACCTGCCGTACGTCCTGCCGCCCGATTGTCCATGCCGACATAAGCCGCACGACGTGAATTCGACAAGTCCGAAATCAGCGTCACCACTGGGATGCCTTCGGCCACCAGCGTATTGACCGCTTCACGCACCAATGGATGCTCCAGCGCCATGAAGGCCACGCCGTCGGCCTGGCGGCCGTAGTGCAGCAGGCGCTTGGCCAGCACGCTGGGGTTGAAGCCTTCGATGTGATGGCATTTGCATTTCACGTTGAACGGCGCCAGCTGCTCCTCGGAAAACGCGATGTAGTCGCCCAGCATTTGCATGAAACGATTGCTCTGCGGCGGCAGCAAGAACACCAGCCGCATCGGCTTCGGTTGCATCGCCTTGTACAGGTCGGCTTCCGGCAGATAGTCGAGCGCGGCGGCGGCCTTCAGGACTTTTTGCATGGTCGCGGCGCGCACGCCGGGACGCTGGTTGAGTACGCGGTCGACCGTGGCGGTGGAGACGCCGGCGGCGCGCGCGATGTCGGTCACGCGGGCGCGGGCGCCGTCGGTAATGCCATCGGCCGGCAAGCGGGGATCAGGGGAAAATGCCATAGCGGGATATTTTATGTTTACATCAAAAACCATCATGAATCGGCTTTGACCTCAATGAATTCGGCGTCTATTCTCTGGAAAAAGCAATCGAGACAAATCAAATAACATCACGAATATACAAGGAGACAGCCCGGGCGGAAAACCTTTTTCGCTGCATCAACGCGCTGATCTTCGCTGCCAGAACCGAATCTGCACGCCATCAACGACCTATAAAAATCCAGGAGACACGCAATGCACGCCATGACCCGCCGCCATTTTCTGAAGACCGCTTCCATCGCCTCGGCCGCCGCCGCGACCGGCCTCTATGCAGGGTCGGCCAACGCCGCTGCTGAATTCACGCTGAAGTACGGCAACAACTTGCCGATGACGCATCCGATGAACGTACGCGCCAAGGAAATGGCCGCCAGGATCGCCGCCGAGTCCAAGGGCCGCGTCGACTTCCAGGTCTATCCCAACGGCCAGCTCGGCACCGACACCGACATGCTGTCGCAGGTGCGCGCCGGCGCCATCGACTTCTTCACCATCTCGCCGGAAGTGCTCGGCACGCTGGTGTCGGCCGGCCAGATCAGCGGCGTCGGTTTTGCCTTCAAGGATTACAACCAGGTGTGGGCGGCGATGGATGGCGACCTCGGCGCCTACGTGCGCAAGCAGATCGCTGCGACGACCTCGCTGTTCGCGTTCGAGCGTTGCTGGGACAACGGTTATCGCCAGGTGACCACCAGCACGCGTCCGATCACCAAGCCGGAAGACTTCAAGGGAATGAAACTGCGCGTGCCGCCGAGCCCGCTGGCGACCTCGCTGTTCCGCGCGTTCGATGCGGCGCCGACCAGCATCAACTTCGCCGAGGTGTATTCGGCGCTGCAGACCAAGATCGCCGAAGGCCAGGAGAACCCGCTGGCGGTGATCTCCACCGTCAAGTTCTATGAAGTTCAGAAGTATTGCTCGATGACCAATCACGTATGGAGCGGCTTCTGGTTCATGGGCAACAAGAAGTCGTTCGAACGCATGCCAAAAGAGTTGCAAGAGATCGTCACGCGCAACGTCAACGAAGCCGGTCTCAAGCAACGTGTCGACGTCAAGGCCCTGAATGAATCGCTGGTGGCCGACATGAAAGGCAAGGGCATGCAGTTCAACGACACCGACAACGAAGCCTTCCGCGCCAAGCTGCGCGCTTCCGGTTTCTACACTGAGTGGCACAAGAAGTTCGGTCCTGAGGCGTGGGCGCTGCTGGAAAAGTACACCGGGAAGCTCGCGTAAATGGACGCTGCAATAAATTACATAACGCCATTGCCGGCCAACCCGCTGGCGCGTCTGCTGGCAGGCGTCAATCGCGGCGTGATGCACGTTGTCGCCGCGGTTGCTGCGGCGCTGGTGGTGGTGGAAACCGGCGTGTTGCTGGCCGGCGTGATCTATCGCTACGCACTGCACGATCCGTTGATCTGGTCGGATGAACTGGCTTCCACGCTGTTCATCTGGCTGTCGATGCTGGGTGCGGTATTGGCGCTGGACCGGGGCGAGCACATGCGCCTGACCGCCATCGTCAACAAGCTCTCCGACAAATGGCGCGTCTGGCTGGAAACGGTGGCGGCCCTGATCGTCTGCATTTTTGTATTGATGATCATCCATCCTGCGGTCGACCACGCGTCGGAGCAGATGGCGATCACCACGCCGGCATTGGAAATCCCCGACGGCCTGCGCGCAGCTGCCCTGCCGGTCGGCGCCATCCTGATGTTCCTGGCCGCGATTGCACGCATGGCGAGCCGCTCCAGCGTCAGGCAGGTGCTGTCTGCCGTTGCCGTTGTCGCCGTGATCGGCGCCGTGTTGTGGATCAGCAAGCCGGCCTTGCTGGCCATGGGCAACTACAACCTGATCGTGTTCTTCGTGGTGCTGATCGGTGTGTGCGTTGCCGGCGGGATTCCGATTGCGTTCGCGTTTGGTACCGCAACGATGGCCTACCTGACGATTGCCACCGGCGCGCCGATGATGATCGTGGTCAGCCGCATGGATGAGGGCATGTCCAGCCTGATCCTGTTGTCGGTGCCGCTGTTCGTGCTGCTCGGTTCCTTGCTGGAAATCAGTGGCCTCGCGCGTACCCTGATCGACTTCATGGCGGCGCTGCTGGGCCACGTACGCGGCGGCTTGCAGTATGTGCTGCTGGGCGCAATGTTCCTGGTGTCCGGCATCTCCGGTTCCAAGGCCGCCGACATGGCCGCGATTGCGCCGGCGCTGTTCCCGGAAATGAAGAAGCGCGGCTCCAAGCCGGAAGAACTGGTGGCCTTGCTGTCGTCCTCCGGCGCCATGACCGAGACGATTCCGCCGAGCCTGGTGCTGATCACCATCGGCGCCGTATGCAGCGTGTCGATTACGGCGCTGTTCATCGGCGGCCTGATGCCGGCCGTGATCGCGACGATTGCCATTGGTATCGTCTGCTGGTTCCGCGCCCGTCGCGAACCGATGCCGGATGTGAAGCGCGCCACCATCGGCGTGATCGGCAAGACCCTGATTGCCGCGATTCCTGCGCTGGCGTTGCCGATGCTGATCCGCGTGGCGGTGATCGAAGGCGTGGCCACTGCCACCGAAGTCGCCACCATCGGCGTCGCGTACACCATCGTGGTCGGCCTGGTCATGCATGCCTTCATGAAGCATATCGACTTCAAGCGCATCTATCCGATGCTGGTGGAAGCGGCGACCTTGTCGGGCGCGATCCTGCTGATCATCGGCATGGCCACCTCGATGGCCTGGGCGCTGACGCAGTCGGGTTTCTCGGCCAAGCTGGTGTCGCTGATGCAGGGCGTGCCGGGCGGCGGATTCGGTTTCCTGCTGATCACGATCGTGATCTTCATCGTGCTGGGCAGCATCCTGGAAGGCATCCCGGCAATCGTGCTGTTCGGACCGCTGCTGTTCCCGGTTGCCCGTTCACTCGGTATCCATGACGTGCACTACGCCATGGTGGTGATCCTGGCGATGGGCATCGGCCTGTTCGCACCGCCGTTCGGCGTCGGCTTCTATGCCGCCTGCGCGATCGGCAAGGTGTCGCCGGACAAGGTCTTCAACCGCGTCTGGGGCTATCTTGCCGCGCTGGTGATCGCCTTGCTGGTGGTGGCTGCGGTGCCGTGGATTTCGATCGGCTTCCTGACGTAAGAATTGACCAATATTCAAACTAAACAAACGAAAAAGAGGTGAGCAATGAGCCGTTTTCTGGGTGAGATCAAGCAGCTGGGCTATGTCGTCGAAGACATCCAGGCCGCAATGAAATACTGGAGCGAAGTGCTGGGCGTGGGCCCGTGGTACTACATGGAGCGCGTGCCGCTGAAGAACTATCGCTACAAAGGCGAGCTGCAGGACATCCATTCGTCGGTGGCGCTGGCCAACTCCGGCAATGTGCAGGTGGAACTGATCCAGCAGCGCAACGATGCGCCGTCGATGTACCGGGATTTCCTCAAGGCCGGCCGCACCGGCTTGCAGCATCTGGCCTACTGGACCGAAGAGTTCGACAACGATCTGGCGCGCCTGCTGGAAAAAGGTTGGAAGGTCGGCATGAGCGGCGAAGTCGGCGAGCGCGGCCGTTTCGTTTATTTCGAAACCGAATACCATCCCGGCACCGTGATCGAACTGTCGGAAATCGCCGGCCCCAAGGGCACGGTGTTCCGCATCATCCGCGAGTCGGCTGAAAATTGGGACGGCAGCGATCCGGTGCGTACCTTCCCCGATCTGAGCAAGATGTGATGGCGGCAACGATGGACGACAATCGTTTTTACGCGGACTACCTGATCGAAACGCCGCTCGATCCCCTGCAGGTTGCCGAGGTCATGGCGGGCGAGCAATCCTGCGGCACCTTCGTGCGCGTGCAGGGCGAGACCGAACAGCTGCGCGAACGCGCACGCGCCGTCGTGGTGTCGGTGGACGAGCTCGACAGCGTGGCGACGCCGAGCCTGCCCAACGCCTGGCAGCAACGTCAGAACATGCAGGGGCCGTGGCGTCGCGCCAAGGTGAAAATTTCCTTCCCGATCGACAACGTCGGCGCCAACCTGCCGACGTTGGCGGCGACCGTCGCCGGCAACCTGTTCGATCTCGGCGAAGTCACCGGCATGCGCCTGCTGTCGCTGTCGCTGCCGGAACATTACCGCAGCCAGTTCGACATGCCGCGCCACGGCGTGGCCGGTACGCGCAAGCTGACGGGAGTGCCGCAAGCGCCGCTGCTGGGCACCATCATCAAGCCCAACGTCGGCCTCAGCGCCGTCCAGACCGCTGAACTCGTGACGCAGCTGTGCGAAGCCGGCGTCGACTTCATCAAGGACGACGAAGTCTGCGCCAACCCCGTCCATGCGCCGCTGGAAGAGCGTGTACGCGAAGTCATGAAACGCGTGCGCGCCTATCAGGACAAGTCCGGCCGCCGCGTCATGGTGGCGTTCAACATCACCGACGAGCTCGATGCGATGCGTCGTCATGCCGACCTGGTCGAGCGCGAAGGCGGCAGCTGCATCATGGTCGGCCTCAACTGGTGCGGCTTCTCGGCCCTGCAAAGCCTGCGTCGCAGCAGCGGCCTGGCGATCCATGGCCACCGCAACGGCTTCGGCATGATGTCGCGCCAACCGGCGCTGGGCATGTCGTTCTCGGCGTATCAAAGCCTGTGGCGCCTGAGCGGGGTCGATCATTTGCACGTGCACGGGCTCGACGGCAAGTTCTCCGAATTCAATGACGAAGTAGTGCAGTCGGCGCGCGATTGCCTGACGCCGATGGCGCCGGGCGATGAAGTGATGCCGGTGTTTTCGTCCGGGCAATGGGCGGGCACGGTGCCGGCTACCTTTGCTGCGGTCAACAGCACCGACGTGATCTTTCTCTCGGGCGGCGGCATCCTCGCGCATCCGGACGGCGCCACGGCCGGCGTCGCCAGCCTGCGCCAGGCCTGGGAAGCGGCGCGCGACGGCGTCAGCCTGCAGGAACGCGCACGCCAATCGCCGGAGTTGCAACGCGCGCTGGACTTCTTCGGGCCGCGTCTGAAATGAGCGAAGGGTATCGTCCGCGCGTCTGCTTCTACGGCGACGATTTCACCGGCGCCACCGATACACTGGCGACGGCGACCGAAGCCGGCCTGCGCAGTTTGCTGTTCCTGCGCGTGCCGGACCGGCGCCAGTTGAAAGCGGCCGGCGAACTCGATTGCCTCGGCATCGCCGGCGCTGCGCGCTCGATGGCGCCGGCTGAAATGCGTGAAGAACTGGAACCGGTCGCACGATTTTTTTCCGGCTTGCAACCGCCGGTGACGCATTACAAGATCTGCTCGACCTTCGACAGCGCGCCGCATGTCGGCAACATCGGCACGGCCCTGGCGGTATGGCGGCAACATATAAGCAACGACTTCGTACCTGTGGTGGGTGGTCAGCCAAACCTGCAACGCTACTGCCTGTTCAGCAACCTGTACGCTGCGGTCAACGGCGGCGGCGAGGTGTTTCGCATCGATCGCCACCAGACCATGCGCAATCATCCGGTGACGCCGATGCACGAAGCCGACATGCGCGTCCATCTGGCGCAGCAGGGCATGCAGGTGGCGGCAATCCATGCACCGGCTTATGCACAGGATGCGGAGCAACTGGATGCGCAAGTGGAACGGATTGCGCAAGCTGGCCCCGACGCCGTGCTGTTCGACATCGGCGACGCGGCGCATCTGTCGCCGGTCGGCCGGCAGATCTGGCGGCACGCACAAGGCCGGCCGTTGCTGGCGATCGGCGCCAGCAGCGTGGTGCAGGCCTTGTGCGCGTATTGGCGCGAACAGGGCGAATCAGCTGCGCCGTCGATGGATGCGACACACATCGCTGCGGCTGCGGGCGCGGTGTTCGTGCTGGCCGGCAGCTTGTCGCCGGTCACGGCGCGCCAGGTTGCCGCCGCGAAGTCTTACGAGCGCATTGCGCTCGATGCGCGGCGGCTGATCGACGACGACCGGGCTTACATCGACGCGATGCTGTCGCGCATTGCCCAGCGCCTCAACGCCGGACGTCATGTGCTGGCATGCACCGCCGACGGCGCGCATCTTGAGGGCGACCGCGTGTCCTTGCGATTGGCGCAGGCGAGTGGAAATTTCCTGCGGCGTCTGTTGCCGCTGACCACGGTGCGCCGCATCGGCGTGGCCGGCGGCGACACGTCCAGCCATGCCCTGAAGGCGCTGGATATCTGGGGCTTGTCCTATCTCGGCAAACTTTCATCCGGCGTGGCGCTGTGCCGTGCTCATGCCGACGGCGCGCGAGAAGATGGCATCGAACTGATGCTCAAGGGCGGCCAGATGGGCGGCGAGGATTTGTTCGACCGGCTGGTGAACGGCGCCTGATTTTTACTACTGCGGCCAGGCGCGCGCCAGGATGCGTTGCTGCAAGGACGCGGCATCTGCAGTTCCCGCCGGCAGCGTGCCGTAGACACGGCCGTTGGCGGCATCGCTGCGGCTGAGGACGAAGGCCTCGGCCATCGCCTGCGGCGCATGCAGCAGCATCAGCGCGCCCTGCACGGTCAGCACCAGTTGCTGTACCAGCCGACGCGCCAGCATTTCGCGCTGCTCGGGGGCCAGCGTCATCATTTGCTTGAGCGCCTGCAACGGCGCCTGCAAAACTTCATGGCCATCGGCGACCTGCTGCAACTCATCCAGCAGCAACAGGCAGGCGTCCGGCTCGCGCTCCATTGCGCGCAGCACGTCGAGGCACATGACGTTGCCCGAACCTTCCCAGATCGAGTTGACCGGCGCTTCGCGGTACAGGCGCGCCATCGGTCCGGTTTCGACATAGCCGTTGCCGCCCCAGACTTCCATGCATTCGCCGGTGAATTCCAGTGCACGCTTGCAGATCCAGAACTTGGCGGCCGGCGTGACGATGCGTCGCCAGGCGCGTTGCAAGGGATCAGCGGGCGCTTCAAAGGCGCTTGCCAGGCGCAGCATCAGCACGGTCGCGGCTTCGCTTTCCAGCGCCAGGTCGGCCAGCACGTTGCGCATCAGCGGCTGCTCGGCCAGATGCTTGCCGAAGGCGCTGCGATGACGCGCGTGGTGGATCGCCTGCACCAGCGCATGGCGCATCAGGCCGGCGCTGCCGATCACGCAATCGAGGCGCGTGTGGTTGGCCATCTCGATGATGGTCGGGATGCCGCGGCCTTCATCGCCGACCATCACGCCGTAGGCGTCCTCGAACTCGACCTCGCTGCTGGAGTTGGAGCGATTGCCGAGCTTGTCCTTGAGGCGTTGGATCAGTACGCCGTTCTTATGGCCGTCCGGCCGCCAGCGCGGCACGAAGAAACAGGAAAGACCGTTGTCGGTGCGCGCCAGCACCATGTGCGCATCGCACATCGGCGCCGAAAAAAACCATTTGTGGCCGGTCAGGGTGTAGGCCGCGCCGCGTCCGCTGCCGTTGAGCGGGCGCGCCGCCGTGGTGTTGCTGCGCACGTCGGAGCCACCTTGTTTTTCTGTCATGCCCATGCCGATCAGCATCGAGCGCTTCTGTTCCAGCGGCAGGTCGCGCGGATCGTGCTCGCGCGAAAACAATTTGTCGCGCAGCAGCCCATACAAGGCTTCTTCACTGCGCAATACCGGGATCGACGCAAAAGTCATGGTGGTCGGGCACAGCGACCCGGCTTCGACCTGGGCATGCAGGAAATAGCCGGCGGCGCGCGCCACGTGGGCGCCGGGCTTGCCGTCGAATTCCGGCAGCCACGGCAGCGCGTGCAACGCTTCGCGCCGCAGCAGGCCCAGCAAGGCGTGCCAGGCGGGATGGAAATCGACGCGGTCGATGCGGTTGCCGATGCGGTCGAGGGTATTCAGTTCCGGATCGTGGCGGTTGGCCAGCGCCGCCATTTGCAATACCTCGGCGCTGCCCAGTTCAGCACCGTAACTGGCGAGTGCGGCGGCGTGCCAGCCTGCCTGTCCGCGCTGTACGCCCTGGCTTAGCGCCGTGTCGGTGTCATACGGATTGAAGTCTTGCAGGTCTGGCACCTGGTTGGCGACATCGTGCGTTTTCATTGCGGCTCCTTGGGGAAGACGGAAGAACGACTGGCGAGCGCGGACAGTGTAAGGCATAGCCGGCGCGGAGCAATTGCGTTAGGCGTATTTGCTATAACTATATAAGTATCTTGTCGCTAGGCCTGTCCGGCACATGACAAAGACTCATATTAAAATGAGACTCCTGAAAGGATTCCTCCGACCATGCCTTATCTGACCATCGAAGACACCATCGGCAATACGCCCTTGATTCAATTGCAACGCCTCGGCGGCGAAGACGCCAAGCGACGCAACAACATCATCCTCGGCAAGATGGAGGGCAACAATCCGGCCGGGTCGGTCAAGGACCGCGCCGCGCTGTCGATGATCCGCCGCGCCGAAGAACGCGGGCAGATCAAGCCCGGCGACACCCTGATCGAAGCCACCAGCGGCAACACCGGTATCGCGCTGGCCATGGTGGCGGCGCTGCGCGGCTACAAGATGGTCTTGCTGATGCCTGAAAACCTCAGTGAAGAACGCCGCCAGAGCATGGCCGCCTATGGCGCCAAGATCGTGTTGACGCCCAAGAGCGGCGGCATGGAATACGCCCGCGATCTCGCTGAACAGATGCAGAAGGAAGGCCAGGGCCTGATCCTCGACCAGTTCGCCAACGGCGACAATCCGCAGGCCCACTACGAAACCACCGGCCCCGAACTATGGCGCGACACCGAAGGACGCATCACCCATTTCGTCAGCGCCATGGGCACCACCGGCACCATCATGGGCGTGTCGCGCTTCCTGAAAGAACAGAATCCGGAGATCCAGATCATCGGCGCCCAGCCGGAAGAAGGTTCGTCCATCCCGGGCATCCGTAAATGGCCCGAAGCCTACTTGCCGAAGATTTATGAAAAGCCACGCGTCGACCAGATCGAATCCGTGAGCCAGGCCGCCGCCGAAAACATGGCGCGCCAACTGGCGATGGTGGAAGGTCTGTTCTGCGGCATTTCCGCAGCGGGCGCTTGCGAGGTGGCGCTGCGCGTGTCGCAGCAGGTCGAGAATGCGACGATCGTGTTCGTTGTCTGCGATCGCGGCGACCGGTATTTGTCTACCGGTGTATTTCCTGCATAACTTGTGCGGGCTGGGTTGGTGGAGTCTGCAAGGCCTGCGGGCCCGGCGCCGGAAGATTTTCCTCGGCGCCAATAAAAAACGGAGCTTACGCTCCGTTTTTTTATTCCACGCCCGGGGTCGCCGGCGAGCCTGGCTTCGGCTTGAACTGCTTGTCGCTGATGCGGAATTTTTCGCGACGATCACCCATCAATTCACGCAACTCGCGGATCGACAGTTCGCTGACTTCATGCATGCGGATCAGCAGCGACGCGCCAACCGGCAGACGGCGGTGACGAATCTTGCTGATGACTGGCGGAGCCACTTCCAACGCGCGCGACAAGGCGGCGTCGTTTTTCAGATGCAGTTTCTCAATCAGCGCATCCAGCAGGTGGTTGGGATCGTAGTTGATTTGATCCGAAAGGGAATTATCGTTGATGCCATTAGGTGTAGTCATGATCGGACGTTCCATTATGCAGATGTTTATAAAGGCCTTGTTTGTGCAAGTGCATTAGTTCTTGGTAAAACTGCAAAACGTGGTTCACTAGTTTCCATCAGAGGTGCCATTCTTTTCCCACTGCAACAACACAACTCGAACCAAGGCCATCGGGATCAGTCGGTCTGACTTGCCAGCCTTCACTATTCGTTTCCGTGCTCCCAACGTCGGTACTATCAAAACGCCAATGTTGACGCGCAGTACATCCGTTGAGAAAAGTCTATTACAAAATAGTTGCGAGAAATCACCTCGAATTTGTAACAGATATTAACAGGAATTTTTCTATAATTGGTGTTGTTTCTTTGATACGACAAAAGCCAGGCGATTCCAGCCATGCAGGCCGAGATCCCGCATGGTGGCGATGTTTCGCTCGAAAATGGCGCTTGCCTCGGGGAAAGCCGCGACCGCCCGGTCAATGCTGCTTTCACGCAACAGATGCAAAACTGGAAACGGCGAGCGATTGGTGTAGTTGTCAATATCGTCGGGCAGGGCGTCGGCAAACTGATACTGCGGATGGAAACTGGCGATCTGGATGACGCCGTCCAGCTCGGCGTCTGCCAGCACCTGGTCGGCGACGTCGAGGAAGTTGTTGTAGTCGTAGAAGTCCTGCAATACGCGCGGATGGATCAGCAAGGTGGTGTCGAGCAACTCGGGGTCGGCCGCTTGCAGGTATTGCAATTCACTCAGCAGTTGCTGCGCCAGACCGGCTTCGCTATCGGCGTGGCTGACCACGTAGCGGATCTGTTGCTTGACGTAGACCGACTTGGCGAAAGGGCAGAGATTCAGGCCGATCACGGCTTCGGCGACCCAAGCCTGGGTCAGGGCGATGACGGTATCGTCAGCGGGGAAAGTGGCGGTATCCATGGCGGAATTGTCTCACGGGCACGGTTTTCCAATCTTGCGGGAAAGCCGGGAAAAGCCGCCGAAATCGGCTATGCTTCACATCCTTCGCAAGTAATCCATTCCCCCTGTATCAAAAAAGAAGACCGTCATGGCGCTCAAAGCAACCATTTTCAAAGCCGATCTGCAGATCTCCGACATGGATCGGCACTACTACCAGAACCATTCCCTGACCATCGCACGCCACCCTTCGGAAACCGACGAGCGCATGATGATCCGCGTGCTGGCCTTCGCGCTTAATGCCAGCGACGCGCTGACCTTCGGCAAGGGCCTGTCCGATGTCGAAGACCCGGACGTGGTGGCCAAGGACCTGACCGGCGCCATCGACCTGTGGATCGAAGTCGGCCAGCCCGACGACAAGCGCATCCTCAAGGCCTGCGGCCGTTCCGCGCACGTGATCGTCTACAGCTACAGCAGCGTCAGCAGCATCTGGTGGAACCAGATCGGTAATCGCGTCGAACGCGCCAGGAACCTCACCGTCATCAACATCGCCGCCGACACCAGCCAGGCCTTGGAAAAACTCGCCCAGCGCAACATGCAGTTGCAATGCACGATCCAGGACGGCCAGATCTGGCTGGGCAACAATGAAGACATGGTGCAGATCGACCCGCAGGTCATCAAGGCCGAGACGCCTTAATCCGCAGCGGCGCGGTTTTCGATGCGCGCCAGCAGTGCGCGACCGGCCGGGGTGTCGAACCATGCGGCATGTCCCAGGTAATAGGCATCGTAGGCCAGTGCAGCATTGTTGGCCGAGCGGGTAATGCCGTGGAAATACGCCAGCTCGGCCAGCGCGAATTCCGCATGCACCAGCGGCAGCAGGGCCGCCAGCGCCAGCCATTGGCGCGACGTCAGCGGTCGCACCAGATGATAGCCGTTGAGCAGCGCGTCGAGCAGGTCGGGATGGACGGCATCGGACTTTCCTTCCTGGATCGCCAGCCATTCGATGACGTTGCGCTCGATCGCCGTGGCCAGGTCGTGCAGTGCACAGGTGCGGTCGCTGAGACCGAAATCGAGGATGGTCTCGACGCCTGCCGCAGCGCTGCGATCCGTCCATAGCAGGTTGGACGCATGCCAGTCGTTGTGGGTCCACAGCGGCGTCAATTCATCCAGGTAGGGCCGCAGCCGGGCGTGGAACGGCAGCAGCGTGGCCGCAGCTTCACCGCGCCAGTCGCGGTCCTTCAGGTAGTCGGCAATCGCCGGGTAGCGCTCGATGTAGCGTTGCAGCGCCGGCAGCGGATCGGGCTGCGAAAAAATCGTGAAACTCGACACCAGCGTCTGCGCCTTGCGCGCCGGCGCGGCGTAATCCTGCGCGGCCAGATGCAAGCGCGCCAGGGCCTTGCCGGCTTCATGCGCATGCACGCTGCTGCTGAACGGCGTCCACGACACCGCGTCGCGATACAGGTCGACGCCGCAGGCGACGCCATGCACCTCATAGGTCCAGTGGTCGTCGGTGAAGGCGGTGGCGCCGTCGACCGCCGTGAGCACTTCGCTGACGGCAATGCCGCGGCTGCGCAGGTGATTGATGAAACCGTGTTCCTCGCTCAGGCCGGCGACGTCGCGCACCGACACGTGGTGGCGCTTGACGAACACGTCCATGGTCGAGGTCGTCATGACGCAGCCCGCCGAGAACGGTCGCGGGCTATGCCATACCAATCGCTGCGGCACGCCGGCTTGCGGATAATGCAGCAGCACGCGCGCCACTTCGGCCGAGGTCAGCGCCGGCCAGTCCGAGATCACGGCATCGGCGTTCATGCCGTGGCTCAGTACGCGGGTCAGGTGGTGGGAGGCGGCTTCCATGCGATGTCGGGACGCCGGCCTAGAAGTCGTACTGCACCGACAGGCGCGCCAGACGCGGGGCGCCCAGATGCAGGTAGCTGTCGCCCAGCGACTCGCCGGTGTCTTTCCAGTAGCGCTTGTCGAACACATTGTCGACGGTCAGGCGCACCGTGGTCGGATGGCCGGCCATCCTGGTCTGATAGCGCAGGCCAGCGTTGAAGATGTGATACGACGACACCGAGGCGCTGCCGTCGCGCGTGGCGCTCTTGCTGCCGCTGTACAGCCAGCTGCCTTGCAGGTTCAGGCCGGGCAAGGCTGCCAGCGCGTAGTCGGCGTACAGCGCGCTGCGCAGGCGCGGCACGTTGATGGCTTGCTTGTCGTCGTAAGCCGGCGTGCCGGTGCCGTCGGCGCGGGCCTGGATGAAGGCCAGGCTGGCGGCAAGGCCCAGCTGTTTTGTGACGTTGCCGGAGGCGCCGAGTTCGAGGCCGGTGTGGGTCTGCTTGCCCTGCTGGACGTATTTGAAGCCGCCCGCGCCATCCGGTTGCGGGTACTCGTAAGCCTTCTTCATGCGGAACACCGCCGCAGTGAAACTCAGGTCCTTGTTCCAGTCGTACTTGACGCCCGTTTCCAACTGGCGCGCCACCGACGGCGGCAGAATGGTCGGGAAATTGGTCTGCCAGAACGCCGCCGCCGTGCCCATGCTCAGCGTCTCGGCGTAGCTGCCGTAGAGCGACATGTTGGCTCGCGGTTTATAGATCAGCGCGAGTTGCGGCAGGAATTGGTTGCGGTCGGTATCGCGCGTGGCGGCGCCGGTCGCGTCGTAGGTTTTTTCCTTCAGCCAGACCTGGCGCCCGCCGGCCAACACTTCCCAGCGGTCGCCGAACTGCACGCGGTCGGTGAACAGGATCGCCTGCTGGCGGCTGTCCAGATTGCGGTATGAAGCGGGGATGACGGCGCCCGACGGTGCCAGCGGCGCAGCGACCGGACTGTAGATGTTGCCGCTACCGACCGGGATCGAGATGCCGTCCGACTTGTCGACCACGCGGCGCGACATGGTCACGCCCAGCGTCACATCGTGCCTCACGAAACCCATATTGAACTTGCCTTGCACGACCGCTTGCGCTTCATCGTTGCGACGGGTGTCGTCCGGGCTGCGATAGTCGTACACGTCGTAATCGCCGTTGGCGGCGAAGGTCGGCGAGAACACGGTGGCGCTATTGCTGCCGTAAGGGAAGGCCAGGTAGTCGTCAATCACCGCGCGGCTGCGGCCGGCCGCGAGGTAGCCGCGCCAATTGTCATTGAATTCCAGGTCGAAGCGGGTATTGACGTTGAGCGAATCGATGCGCACCGGCTGCACCCACGGCTGCGGCGACAGCATCGTCTTCGGCGAGACGCCGGACGGCACCGTGGTTCCGCCCAGCAGTTGATAGCCGGCGACCGATTTCTGCGCCTTCTTCTGGTATTCGATGTTGAAGGCCAGGCGCGCTTTCGAATTGATGTCCCATGACGCCGCCAGCGAGGCAAAGTCGCGATAGCCGTTGCTGTAGTCGACGTAGGAATTGATGTCTTCGTGCGCGGCATTGACGCGCAGGCCGAACTGTTTCTGATCGCCGAACAGCACCCCCAGGTCGGTCGACAGGTATCGCGAACCGTTTGAATCGGTGCCGAGCATGACCGAGCGCACGTCGGCGGGGCGCTTGGTCACGTAGTTGACCAAGCCGCCGGCGTTGAGCACGCCGCCTTGCAGGCCGGCCAGTCCCCTGATGATTTCGACCTGTTCCTTGTTTTCCAGCGCAATGTTCTGTTCGCCGACCACTGACAGGCCGTTGATGCGGTAACCGCTCGCCAGATCCAGCGGGAAGCCGCGCACGCTGATGTTTTCGTAGTAGCCGACCGGCGCATAATTTTCGCCGATGCTGGCGTCGTTCTTGATGACGTCGCTGAGCAAACGCGCCTGCTGGTCTTTCAGTTGCGCGTCGGTGACCACCGAGACCGAAGCCGGCGTGTCCAGCAACGGCGTTTCGCCGAAGCCGGCAATGCCGGATGTACGTGCGCGATAAACGTCGGTGCGCGTTGCTTCCGCGCTGACATTGATCGCCGGCAGCGTGCCGGCGTCAGTGCTTTCTTCGGCAAAGGCGGCCGGCGCGGCGCTGGCCAGCGTCAGGGAAATGGCGAGGGGGGAGAAGCGGTTCATCGGTCTTGCTGTCGGTTTCAGAGTGTGGCGCAGGCGGATCGGCTGGCGGATTATTTTGCGCGCGCAGTGCGCACGGCGCGGGCCAGGTCGATCACCGACATGGCGTAGAAATAGCTGCGGTTGTACTGTGTGATCGCAAAGAAATTATTGGTCGCCAGCCAGTGGTCGGTCGGCGCATCGCCGTTCTGCAGGTCGACCAGGCCGAAGCGCAGGCCTGCCGGCAATTCACTGCCCGGCACCACGCCGGCGGCGCGCAACTCATCGGCGCTGAACTTGGCTTCCAGGCCCTGGTTGATCAGGTTGTCGAGCTTGCCGGGATCGGTGACGGTGGCGGTGAACACTGTCGGTTCACCGCGTTGCCAGCCGTGGATCTTGAGGAAATTGGCGACGCTGCCGATGGCGTCGACCGGCGAGCTGCGCAGGTCGATCTTGCCGTTGCCGTCGAAATCGACCGCGTACTGGCGGATGCTGCTCGGCATGAATTGCGGCCAGCCGATGGCGCCGGCGTAAGAGCCCAGCAGCGAGAATGGATCAATGTTCGATTCGCGCGCGAACAGCAGGGTGTTTTCCAGCTCGCCGCGAAAGAACGCCATGCGGGCGTCGCGGTTGGCGGTCTTGGGATAATCGAAAGCCAGCGTGGTGATGGCGTCGAGCACGCGGAAATTGCCGGTGTTGCGACCGTAAACGGTCTCCACGCCGATGATGCCGACGATGATTTCGGCCGGCACGCCGTATTGCGCTTCGGCGCGCGACAGGGCCAGTTCATGCTCGTTCCAGAAGTCGACGCCGGCGTTGATGCGTTTCGGTTCGACGAAGCGCGCGCGATAGGCTTGCCAGTTCTTCGGTTTGCCGCTGGGCGCCGGCTTGATCAGCTGGATCGCGGTGTCGATGTAGCGCGCCTTGTTGAACAGCGCTTGCAGTGTTGCCTTGTCGAAGCCGTTGCGGGCGACCATGTCGTCGATGAAATCGTTGACTTCCTTCCACTGGCTGAAGTTGGCGAACTCGCCGTCATCGGCGGGAACGGGTTTTTTCTTCGGCTTGGCCTGCCTGGCTTTGGCGTCGCTGCTTTTGCTCTTGTCCACCTTGCTCTTGTGGGTGGTCGACTCGGCATGGACTGCTGCCGGGAGCAAGCAAGCGAGGGAAAGAGCGGACAAGCCGAGCAGGCGGGGCAAACGAAGGCAGGATTTCATCGACATGGACGGGCGCAGGGCTGCGCGTAAATTAACTCAGTAAGGTGGCTGACAGACAAGTCGGCCAGTATACATGATCGGTCGGGCGGTCCGGCCGCCGCCCACTCCGCTCCGATCGCTAGGATGTACACTAGCGGACAGGTCACAGACGCCACGAGACACGCCCGCACAGGGCAAACGAAGCAAAGATAACAATGACGACTGCTTTTTACACGCATGCCGACTGCCAGCGCCACGAGATGGGCGACTGGCATCCGGAAACGCCGCTGCGCCTGCAGGCCATCGAGGATCAACTGATCAGCAGCCGCATCGACCAGTTCCTGGAACGACGCGATGCGCCGCTGGCGGAAGTCGCCGACATCGAGCGCGTACACACCGCCAACGCGGTGGCGCTGATCCGCGACAATGCCGAGGCACTTGCGCTGGCGCAGGACAATGTTGCGCACTATCCGCTGGACGGCGACACCTCGATCAACCGGCACAGCTGGAACGCCGCCTTGCGTGCGGCCGGCGCCGCCGTCGCCGCGACCGATGCGGTGATCGCCGGCGAGCTGGAAAACGCCTTCTGCTCGGTGCGCCCGCCGGGACATCACGCCACGCCAAGCACGCCGATGGGCTTTTGCCTGTTCAACAACGTCGCCATCGCGGCGCGCCATGCGATCGACGTCCACGGCCTGGAGCGCGTGGCCATCGTCGACTTCGATGTGCATCACGGCAACGGCACCGAAGCGGCCTTCAAACATGATCCGCGCGTGCTGATGGTGAGTTTCTTCCAGCATCCGTTCTATCCGTTCAGCGGCGCCGAACCGGCCGAGCCGCACATCCTCAACGAACCGCTGCCGGCTTACACGGCAGGCAACGTGGTGCGCCAGCTGGTGACCGACAAGTGGCTGCCGGCCTTGCATGCACACCAGCCGCAGATGATCTTCATCTCGGCCGGCTTCGACGCCCACCGCGAAGACGACATGGGGCAGATGGCGCTGGTGGAAGCCGACTATGCCTGGATGACCAGGCAGATCATGGACGTGGCGCGACAGTACGCACGCGGCCGCATCGTGAGCTGCCTGGAGGGCGGCTATAACCTGTCGGCGCTGGGTCGCAGCGTAGTGGCCCATCTCAAGGTGCTGGCCGACCTCGACTGAGTCGGGCTAGGGCGCTTCCAGGCGATCGTAAGCCGCCACGATGGCGTCGGCCACGGCGCGCACGCGGGCGGTGCGGTTGAGGTCGCTGTGCAGCACCAGCCACATGTCGTAAGGCTCGGCGCGCTCGGGCCAGAGCCGTACCAGTTGCGGCAGCGTATCGGCCATGTAGGTCGGCAACTCGCCGATGCCCAATCCTGCCGCCACCGCTTCGGTCAGCATCAATCCCGAACTCACCTCCATCGCCACGCGCGCATTGGCGGTCGATTCGCCGCAGATGGCGTCGATTTGCGATGCATAGATCGCGCGCTGGTAAATCACCACGTCATGTCCAGCCAAGGCAGTGCCGGGTTGCGGCAGGCCGTGCTTCTTGATGTAGCTTTTGGACGCATACAGGCCGAGCGCCAACCGCTTCAGGTGGCGCGAAATCAGATCGGGACTGGTCGGGCGCAGGCTGCGTACGGCCAGGTCGGCTTCGCGCCGGGTCAGGTTGGAGACCTGCGTCGACGTCGTCAGCACCACGCGAATCGCCGGATGGTCGGCCGCCAGCTGCTGCATGGCCGGCATCAGCACGTGCTTGGCCATGGTGTCGGTGGCGGCGATGCGCACCACCCCGCACAGGCGTTCATCGATGCCCTGCATCTGGCGCTGCAACTGGTCGGCGGCGGTTTCCATTTTTTCGACGGCGGCCACGGCCAGGTCGCCGGCCGGTGTCGCCACATAGCCGGCCGGCGTGCGCAGGAACAGCCGCGCGCCCAGCGATTTCTCCATCGCGTTCAGACGACGGCCAACGGTGGCCTGGTCGATCTGCAACTGTTCGGCGGCGCCGCGCAAGGTGCCGGCGCGCTGTATCGCCAGGAAAATACGGGCGTTGTCCCAATCCATGACGGCTCCCCTGCAAGATAAGTGAAAAGATCGTTGATGCAAATTTGCATCAGAGTGCCGAGATTATGCTTATTTATTGCATTGCGCAAGAAGCCTAGAATGGCATCCTTGCTCGTATTCCCGTTGGCCGCGCGCCGGAATTGTCGGGCGGTAACTTTGCAGAAAGAGATCATGTCCACACAATGTCCCGCGCCGGCCGGCGCCATCGCCACGCCGCCGCGCAAGGCCGAAGCTCATGCACACACCGGCCTGCTGCCGCTGGTGACGCTGGCCATCGGCTTCGTCATGGCGATGCTCGACGTCACCGTCGTCAACGTCGGCTTGTCGTCGATTGAAAAAAGCCTGGCCACGCCGCTGAGCATGCTGGTCTGGATCGTCGACGGCTATACGTTGAGCTTCGCCGCCATGCTGCTGGTCGGCGGTGCGCTGGCCGATCGCTACGGCGCCAAGAATATCTACCTGCTCGGCCTGGTGCTGTTCGTGGTCGCTTCGCTGCTGTGCGGCGCGGCGCCCAACGGCGGCATGCTGGTCGCCGCACGCCTCTTGCAAGGCCTGGGCGCGGCGTTCTTCATGCCGAGTTCGCTGAGTCTGCTGACCCATGTCTATGAAGACGACCGCGTGCGCGCGCGCATGCTTGGCGTGTGGTCGGCCACGGTCGGCGGCGCGGCGGCGGTGGGCCCGCTGGTGGGCGGCATCCTGATCCATTCGTTCGGCTGGCGCAGCGTGTTCCTGATCAACGTGCCGGTCGGCCTGGTCGGCCTGTACATGGCGGTCAAGATGATTCCGTCGGTGGAGCGGCACATGCGCGCATTGACCATTGCCAGCCATGTCCTCGGCGTGTTGATGCTGGCGGCCTTGAGTTTCGTGCTGATCGAGGGACCGGTCTACGGCTGGACATCGCTGCCCATCGTGACCGCCGTGGTGGCGGCGGTCCTGTCGTTCGGCACGCTGGTGCAGCGTGAGCGCAGCGGTTCGGCGCCGCTGTTGCCGCGTGCACTGTTCGCCACGCCGCAGTTCGCTGCCGCCAACGGCATCGGCTTCCTGATCAACTTCGGCGTCTACGGCCAGTTCTTTTTCCTGGCGCTGTTCCTGCAGCAGGCGCGCGGCGCCGATGCGCTGCAGACCGGTTTGCAGATGCTGCCGATGATGGCGGTGATCTTCATCGGCAATCTGAATTCAGGGCGCATGACGGCGCGTTTCGGACCGCGTTTGCCGCTGCGTTTGGGCCTGACGGTCGGCGCGGTGTTTTCAGCGCTGCAGATCTGGCTGACGCCGGAGACACCTTACTGGATGCTGGCCGTCGCCGGCGCGCTCGCCAACCTCGGCATCAGCACCGCGATCCCGGCCATGACCACTGCCGTGATGCAGGTGGCCGGCAAGGGCCACGCCAACAGTGCGGCCGCCGCGCTTAACGCCAATCGCCAGATCGGCGCGCTGGTCGGCGTGGCGCTGATGGGCGCGATCCTGCACAGTTTCAGCAGCTGGACTACGCGCATCGTGCTGGCCTACGGCGTGGTCGCGATCGTCTACGCGTTGGCGCTGGTACTGGTATTGCGTTACGTCAATGCGCGCTCGGCGGCGAGCACGGCGGTTGTCGCCCCGGCCGGGGAATAATTCCGCAAACCAGCGGAATCGCCTGCCTGTCCGACCTTCTTTCTAGGGCAAACGGGCCGCAGGCCGTAAAATAGCGGCTTATTTTGCAAAAAGAAGAATTCCGCATGTCTATTCAATGGTTCCCAGGTCACATGAACGCCGCCCGCAAGAAGGCGGCGGAAGCGATGGAAAAGGTCGACCT
>Ga0308165_1001100_pt1 | contig 40439 bp, 37 predicted proteins | sample PhyWR2_FD_201032 | JGI IMG/M metagenome (GOLD analysis project Ga0308165, IMG submission 201032) | Phyllosphere microbial communities from UC Gill Tract Community Farm, Albany, California, United States - DLSLW.R2 | ecosystem: Host-associated > Plants > Phyllosphere > Unclassified | place: USA...
AGCGTATCTCGTTGGGTTTTGACCAATTGCATAGTCTTTTTATCCTTGTTGATAATGGTTTAAAGGATGCTGAAAGCCGCTTTCAAATTCTGTCTGCAATCCGGCATGGTCAACCGTTTGCGCCCAGGTTTGCCGGAGTTTCCGCAAATGCGCTGCAATTTGAAAACGGCTTCGTTGCGTTTGCGCCGATTGTGCTGATTGTGCCACTGACCGGAGCCGGTACTGCAGCGCGGCGATGCCATCCTCGCTTACGATTTGCCCCAACTTCCACAGTGTCGAATTGACAACAAAAACACTGCCGGGGCAAACCGGACCAACTCTGTCATTGTATCAAATCAACCCCTGTTCAAGGAGCAAATTGGACCTTTTGGATCAACCTTTCAGGGTCTGCTCAAGCACGTGCAGCTCGTGGTTGCATTCCGGGTTTTTGGCGCGGTCGGCTGAGATCTTGCGGACCGCGTGCAGCACCGTGGTGTGGTCGCGGCCGCCGAACAGGTCGCCGATTTCCGGCAGGCTCTTTTGCGTCAGCTCCTTGGCCAGGTACATGGCAATCTGGCGCGGCCGGGCGATATTGGCCGGGCGCTTCTTGGAATACATGTCGGCGACTTTGATGTTGAAGAAGTCGGCGACGGTTTTTTGGATGTTTTCGACGGAGATCTGGCGATTTTGGACGGATAAGAGGTCTTTTAGCGCATCTTTGACGACGTCGATGGTGATGTCCTTGCCGTGGAAACGCGAGTAGGCCAGGATCTTGCGCAGCGCGCCTTCGAGCTCGCGCACGTTGGAACGCAGGTGCTTGGCGACGAAGAAGGCGACGTCGTCGGACAGGACCACGCCTTCCAAGGTGGCCTTTTTCATCAGGATGGCGACGCGCATCTCGAGCTCGGGCGGCTCGATGGCGACCGTCAGGCCGGAGTCGAAGCGCGAGATCAGGCGGTCGTCCATGCCGCTGATTTCCTTGGGATAGGTGTCGCTGGTGATGATGATCTGTTTTTTGGCGGCGATCAGTGCTTCGAAGGCGTAGAAGAACTCTTCCTGGGTGCGGCTCTTGCCGCCGAAGAACTGGATATCGTCGATCAGCAGCAGGTCGAGCGAGTGGTAATAGCGCTTGAAGTCGTCGAAGCCCTTGCGCTGGTAGGCAGTGACCACGTCGCGAACATATTGCTCGGCGTGGATGTAGCGGATCTTGGCGTTGGGATTGTCGGCCAGCACCTGGTTGCCGATGGCGTGGATCACGTGGGTCTTGCCGAGGCCGACGCCGCCGTACAGGAACAGCGGGTTGTAGGACACGCCGGGGTTGTTGGCGACCTGGGTGGCGGCGGCGCGCGCGAGTTGGTTGGCCTTGCCGGTGACGAGGTTGTCGAAGGTCAGCACCGGGTTGATGCGGGACAATTCCTGGCGCGGCGCCACGTGCGGCGGCGGCGCCGGCTGCACCAGGGATTCCTGGATGCCGGTCGGGTAGCCGTCGAGCATGCTGCCGACGCGGTTAAGCGGACCGGCTCCATGGCTTGGGCCCTGCGGCGCAGCGGCTGCGGCGGCCCGGCGTGCTTCGCTGACGCGCGGGTCAAGCACGAACTGGACTTCGATCTGGGTTTCCCAATATTCCGAGGCGATCGTGGTGATGCGGCTGGCGAACTGGGTCTTGACCCAGTCGAGCTTGAACCGGTTGGGCGCGGCGATGCGCAGGCGGCCATCTTCGTAATCAAGCGGGGCGAGGGGCTTGATCCATGCGCTGTATTGCTGCGGCGTCAACTCTTGCTCCAGCTTTGCGGAGCAAGCTTGCCAAAAATTTTCCATGAATCTTCTTATATGAGCAGGTGGGATGCGTGTTGATCGGGGAAGGAATCCGGGGCGCCCGATATCAACACCGTAAGGGCGCCATTCTACTCTGACCGGGAAAAGTTATCCACAGGCTGGGCCGGTTTTTGACAGAGTAAAAATGTATATCGATAGCCAGCAAAAGCTCTGCAGGAAATATCGAAGCAGTGCAAATAAAACAGGCAACGCGGAAATTGCCTGTTTGATAATTTCGGATGGTTATTCGACCACGGCGCCGTCGACGAAGACTTTCAACTCGCCTTGGGCGAACTGGGTCCAGGTCTCGTTGGTGGTAAGCGGCTGGGTCACGATGACCGCGACGCGGTCGTTGGCGGTAGTGAGTTCGGAGAAATCCACCGAAACGTCCTGGTCGGACAAGTGCGCGGAGGCGAACGGATGCTGGCGGATGATGTAATACAGATTGGTGGAGCAATGCGAGAAGAGCGCCGAGCCGTCCGACAACAGCATGTTAAACGGCCCATGTCCGGCGATATAGGCTGTAAGTTCGCGCAACACCGGGGTGAGTTCAGCCAGCGACGGCAAGCTGTCGCCGAAGCGCGTGCGCAACTCCTGCAGCAGGTAGCAGAACGCCAGTTCGCTGTCGGTGGTGCCGACCGGGCGGTAGGGACCGTCCAAGGTGGGAGTGAAATTCTTCAGGTCGCCGTTGTGGGCGAATACCCAGTAACGTCCCCACAGCTCGCGCACGAAGGGATGGCAGTTGGCCAGCGAGACGCGGCCTTGCGTGGCTTTGCGGATGTGGGCGATGACGTGCTGGGACTTGATCGGGCAGCTCTTGATCAGCTCGGCCACCGGCGAACTGACCGCCGACTGGTAGTCGACGAAGTGGCGTACGCCGGAACCTTCGAAGAACGCGATGCCCCAGCCGTCGCTGTGGTGATCCGTCAAACCGCCGCGGGTTGCAAAACCGGTGAAGCTGAAAACGATGTCGGTGGGCGTATTGCAATTCATCCCGAGTAACTGGCACATGATGTGGGCGAAGCGGTGAGGCTGGAGTAGTGAATGGGAGGGAAACCAGGCCCTACGTTATCACGCGGACATGACGCGATAAAGCCGTTATCCGGTAAAACCCGTGGATTTCCGCCAAATAACCAAACACGCATAAAAAAAGCCCCACGAATTGGGGCTCGTGGGGCTAATCCTTCCTGAAGAGGGAGGAGGAGACGCGGTACGTACTACTTGATCTGACTTATCAGCCTTGCCGGCTGTATTCCCGGGCGGCGATCAGTTGTCGCGCGCGGCCAGGTTGCGCAGCTCGGCTGCAAAATTCGGTTGGCTGCCGCTGTAGTCGTTGGCCATGCGGTTGAGCATGCGCACGCCGCTGAAACGGTGGGCGGCGACACGTTGCTCGAACGACTTGCGCGGCACGAAGAAGGCGACGACAGCGCGCATGATGCCGGCCAGCAGCGGCTTGAACACCATGAGCAGGGTCACGAGCGCGCCCAGGCCCAGCAACGGACGCATCAGCGCGATGCTGGTTCCGATCAGCGATTGCGCGACCGGTACGGCGGCTTCAACTGGAAAGGCGATGGCGAGGACGGACATGATATTGATTTCCCTGATATGAAACTGCTTTTGAGCGTGATTGCTCTGTTGTTGCAATGCAGTATAGGTTTTCTCGCACGAGAGTGCCAATTTAGACTTGGGATATCAGATATAGGGATTGTGAATAAAGCTGGAGATACAGTATGCTCAAGCCTTAGGGAGGGGACTCCCGAAGAATTACCAGACTCCGCAGACAAAAAAATCCCCGCAAAGCCGAAGCTTGCGGGGAAATCCTTCCTGAAGAGGGAGGAGGAGACGCCGGACAGATTCCCATGTCGCGCGATCGCTGCGGGCTTGTTAGCCTGCATACGCGCCAGGACGCGGGCCTGAAAAGATCAGGACTGAAACCGTTGTTGCCCTACAGAAGCGCTGAAATGCGTCGTTACCGGGGGGTTCCGCGCACTACATCGCTGGGCTGTAGTATTGCTGCAAATGCTTGTTGCTGCTTATGCCTGTGGCCACCCATGTTGCCGGACGGCCGGACAGCTTAGCCGCGCGATGCGATGAAACGCAGTTCGGCTGCCAGGTTAGGCTGGCTGGCTTCGAACTTGTTGGCTAGGCGATTTAGTTGCGACGCGCCTTCGACCTTGCTGCTGTAGTCGGCGGTCATCAGGGCGGCTTGCGATTCGTGCGCCTGGACGAAGCGGACGAAGATGTTGCGCAGCACGGCGCCGAGCTTGCTGGAACCGGTGGCAGTGGTCTTCGACGAGTAATTGGCGGTCAATGTGGTCATGATGGACTCCTTGCGAAATGTGTTATGTTGCATTGCAGTGTAATGATGAGCGACTGCCTTTACCAATTTCGTTTTCAGATATCAGTTATGCCGTTTGTGAATATTAATTTTTTGACCTTGGCGAATTCCTTTTCCTCCTCTTGGCCTTATGGGGCGCGGCTGACATGAGCTTCCTTACTCTCGACCTGAACCTGTTGCGCGTCTTTGACGCGGTGATGACGGAGCAAAACCTGACGCGCGCGGCCAATTTGCTGGCGATGACCCAGCCGGCCGTGTCCAACGCGTTGCGCCGCCTGCGCGATACGCTCAACGATGAACTGGTGATACGCACCGCCCACGGCGTCAAGCCGACGCCGCGCGCGGAAGAATTGTGGCCGACCGTGCGCCGCGCGCTGTCGGAACTGGAAGCGGTGATCACGCCCGAGACCTTCGACGTCACGCGCGCGCAGAATACCTTCCGCATGGCGATGGTGGATGCGACCGCGGCGCTGTGGCTGCCGTCCCTGGTGCGCACCATCATGCGCGATGCGCCACGGCTGAAAATCCGCATGATGCCGCTGACCACGCGCGACCCGCGCGCCATGCTGTTGCGCGGCGACGTCGACCTGGCGGTGGGATTTTTCCCGGGGGTGACGGCGCAGCTGGCCGACGGCCAAGGGACGGTCAAGACCCAGATCAGCCACGAACGCCTGTACACCGGTCAATACGTGTGCGTGATGCACAAGAACCATCCGCTGGCCGCCAAAGAGTTGACGCTCGACACGTATTGCGCCGCCGACCACTTGCTGGTGAGCCTGTCGGGCAAGCCGCACGCGGTGATCGACGATGTGCTCGCCGGCATGGGACGCGAACGCAAGATCTTGCTGACGGTGAACCAATTCTTCACGGCCGGCCGCATCGTCGCCAGCTCAGAGCTGATCACGGTGTTGCCGCGCCATCTGATCGCCGCCACCGGCATGACCGAAGTCCTTGTGGTGAAAGAGCTTCCGTTCAAAACGCCGGAAGAGCATGTGGACATGTTGTGGCACGAAAGGGACGCGCGCAATCCGGCCCATAAATGGCTGCGTGCGCATTTAGTTGCAACAACTCATGATGAATTCGGTCGTATCAACATGAAGCGCTGACGATACGCTGAATTTTTCTCACGCCGTCGGCGTAAATCACTCATTTCTAGGATGGTTTATGTCACGGACATCAAAAATAGTCGGATACAGTCTGGCCGGCGTACTCGCGCTGATCGTGTTGCTGGTCATTCTGATCGTCACCTTCGACTGGAACCGCGCACGGCCCTGGATCAACCAGCGCGTCAGCGACGCCACCGGGCGCCACTTCGCCATCCGGGGCGATCTCATCGTCAGCTGGCGCAAGCCTGATTCGCCGCAGACCAGCTGGGCCAGATGGATACCGTGGCCGCACGTGAGCGCGAACGACATCGTGCTCGGCAATCCTGACTGGGCGCCGGCCAATTCAAACATGGCGACCGTCAGGCAACTCAACGTCACGCTCAATCCGTGGCCGCTGTTGCAGCACAAGATCGTGCTGCCCGATCTCGAAGCCCGGGATCCCTACCTGCAATTGCTGCGCAAGAAAGACGCCGTCAACAACTGGACTTTCAAGTCCGACGACGGCCCGTCGACCTGGCAATTCCGTCCTGAAAAAATCGTGATCAGCAAGGGCGTGGTGGAACTCGACGACGCCATTCAAAAAGCCAAGGCCCGCGCTGACATCGACACGCTCGACCCCGGCAAGGAAAGAATCTACGGCATTGGCTGGAAGGTGAAGGGGTCGTTCAACCAGGCCGACATCAATGGCGAGGGCAAGGCCGGCGGCGTGTTGTCGCTGCAGGATGAGAGCAAGCCGTATCCGCTCGAAGCCGACGTGCGCGTCGGCAAGACCCGAATCGCAGTCAAGGGTACGCTGACCAAACCGCAGGAACTGGCTGCGCTCGACTTGCAGCTGAACCTGTCCGGCGACAGCATGGCGCATCTGTTCCCGCTGACCGGCGTGCTGTTGCCGGAGACCCCGCCGTTCTCGACCTCGGGCCACCTGATCGGCAAGCTCAATCCGGTGGGCGAAAAAAACGGCAGCGCCTGGAGCTATGAAAAATTCAAGGGCCAGGTCGGCTCCAGCGATATCGGCGGCACGCTCGAATACCAGTCGAGGGAACCGCGTCCCTTGCTCAAGGGCGAAGTGGTGTCCAACCTGTTGCGCTTTGAAGACCTGGGCCCGCTGATCGGCGCCGACTCCAACGCCAGCAAGGAAAAACGCGGTGCGGAAGAGCGCCAGCCGTCCGACAAGGTGTTGCCGGTCAAGGAATTCCAGACGGAAGCCTGGGGCGCGATCGACGCCGACGTCAGGCTGACCGCACATCGCGTGGTCAAGGAAAAGGACCTGCCGGTGAACAACATCCAGGCCGACCTGCACCTGAAGGACAAGGTGTTGTCGCTGACGCCGCTGAACTTCGGCATCGCCGGCGGCAACCTGACGTCAACCATGCGCCTCGACGGCCGCGAGCCGAAGATGAAATCGGACGTCAAGCTGTCGGCGCGACGGATCAAGATCCAGCAATTATTCCCGAATCTCGACGCAGCCCAGACCAGCTTCGGTGAAATCAACGGCGACGCGGCGTTGACGGCTACCGGCAATTCGGTGGCGGCGATGCTGGGTTCTTCCAATGGCGAACTGAAGACGTTGATCAACCATGGCGCCATCAGCAAGCTGCTGCTGGAAGAGATGGGCCTCAACATCGGCAATGTGGTGGTGTCGAAGTTGTTCGGCGACAAGCAGGTCAAGCTCAATTGCATGGCCGGCGATTTCACGGTCGCCAATGGCCTGGCGCAGGCGCGTACCTTCACGCTGGACACCGAAGACGCCATCATCAACATCAGCGGCGACGTCAATCTGGCACGGGAACAGCTGAACCTGACCATCAATCCGCGCAGCAAAGGCTTGCGCATCATTTCGCTGCGCTCGCCGCTGTATGTGACTGGCCCGTTCAAGGATCCGAACATCGGCGTCGACAAGGGGGTGATGGCGCTCAAGGCCGGCGGCGCGGTGGCGCTGGGCGTGCTGGCGCCGATCGCGGCGATCCTGCCGCTGATCAATATCAGCGGTGAACAACAAACCGACTGCGCCAATCTTTTGCAGGAAGTACAAAAGAAACCGACGGCACCTGCTCCCGGCAAAACCAGGCAGGAGGCGGGTAAGCGCTAGATTGCCGGCTTGCAATACTGATTCTTATCAGAACGTCATCCTGTGGATAACTTTGTGAATAACGTTTGCGCGGATTGGGGACAGATGGCGAGTTTTGCACAGGCGCGATTTCTGTCCCCGAACTGTTCTTTTGTCATACAAGACTTGCCAAGCGTTTATGAATTTCGCAAGTCGATGATTCAATGCGGGTTTACCGGGTTATCCACAGAAATGGCCCTGCGTTAACTACTAGTACTATTTATATATATATAAACATCTATATAAAAACCTGAAACCCCGAAAACCCGAAACCTCGGTTTCTCTTCAACCAACTTCAAAGACGGAAAAACACGTCAACCCCGGATGCATCGATTTCATTTCAGGGAAAGCGCATCAGGCGCTTCAATGACCAGGTCCGATGCGGCGACCGCCACACACGGCAGCAGGTAACCCTCGGCTTTTTCTTCCCTGGTCAAACCGGGCCAATCGATCTGGTAACTGATTTCTCCGCTTTTCAATACGCACAGACAAGTGCGGCAGGTTCCATTCCGGCATGAACTGGGCAAGCGGATCTGCGCACGCAAGGCGGCGTTGAGCAAAGAACTTCCCGCTCCGGCTTCAAATTCCAATCCTGAAGGCAGCAAAGAGACCTTGTAGGCATGTTTGGGTACGAGTTCGTCCGTGGGCATTGGAAAAAATTGAATCGCTCTGAAGATTGATTGGAGGCCATCAGCGTCGACACAGCGGATCCGGACGACGATGGAACGATAAGCGTGAGTGGGTTAGCAAAAAGATATGAACACCGCCATTTTCAGCACATCTGTGGATAAGTCTGTTGATATCTCTTGTGCAAATTGGGGACAGCTCGCGAGTTCTGCACAACGCCGATTTCTATCCCCCATCTGTTCTTTCGCCATACAAGACTTGCCAAGCGTTTATGAATTTCGCAAGTCGATGATTCGATACAGGTTTATCGGGTTATCCACAGAAAAGCATCTGCGTTAACTACTACTACTATTTATATATATAAACTATTAATTTAAAAACCAGCTTCACGTCATTTTCGAAAACTCAAAAAAATTCCTTTCAGGAAATGGCGTAAAAACTCAGTTCCATACGTTTTGCAACAAGGCAAACACGGCGCTGATGGCTGGTTCATTCTTGCGTTTCTCCAACGCAATGAAAGACAGTTCGGTAGAAAGGTCGACCGCATCGGCGATGACCAGCCCGTGCGCGTGCGCCTGGTTCAAGGCGATCGACTCGCGCGCCAACGAAAGACCGACGCCGGATTTCACCAGGTCCAGCATGGAGGATTCCTGATCGACCAGCGCGACGGTATTGGGCGTCAGCTTGTATTGCATGAAAACCCGGTTCAGCAGGCGGTGATGGGCAGACTCGGGCGGCGTCCAGATCCAGGGAAGCTGCGCCAACTCCTTCCAGCCCTTGCCAGCGACGCGGTTCTTCCAACCGGCGGGGGCGATGACGTTGTAGGTGAACGGCGTCAGGGTGAGGCTGTGGAAGCCCTTGCCGGGCGTTCCCAGGAAGAATCCGACGTCGAGCTCGCCGGTTTTCAGCAATTGCAGCACCGAACCGGACATATGATGTTGAAGACGTGTGGACAATTGCGGATAACGCTCGACCAGCAGCTTGAGGAAGGCGCCCAAGCGGATGAATTCGGGATCGAGGATGGTGCCTAGCGACAAAGTGCCGCTCAGGGTGCCGGCGCTGGTGTGCAGGGCATCGGCATGCTGGTGGAATTCCTGCAAGGTGTTGAGCACCCGTTCGGCCACCGGCAGCAGCTTGCTACCCTCGTTGGTCAGCCGCATGCCGGCGCTGGTGCGCACGAACAATTGCAGCTTGAGCCGTTCCTGCAGAAGTTTGATCTGCAGGCTGACGGCCGGCTGGGTGACATGCAGCCGGTCGGCGGCGCGCGTCAGGTTGCCTTCCTCGGCGACGGCGATAAAAGCGCGTAACTGCGTGAAATCCATGGCTAAATGCTGAAAATTATAGATAGACAGCTGGGCTGCGTTCGCGGACGTGTCGCTATTATCAGTTGATCTTATATTGTTGTTGATAATAACTGATTGGATTCATCTGAATCTCCGCGATATTCTCCCAAAACCGGATAAATACGCCATTTTTTTCGATTCGACTTCATTACACACCAAAGGGACGCTTATGACTGCCGCACCATCCACGATCCAGCATTACATCAACGGGCGCATTGCGCCGTCCGAAAGCGGGCGCCAGCAGGACGTTTTCAATCCGGCTACCGGGGAAGTGTCGGGCCAGGTGGTATTGGCCTCGACGGCGGAAGTCAATGCTGCAGTCGCCTCCGCCAGCGCCGCTGCGCCGGGCTGGGCCGAGACCGCGCCCTTGAAGCGCGCCCGCGTGCTGTTCAAGTTCAAGGAGCTGATCGAGCAGCATCATGACGACCTGGCTGCGGCGATCACGCGCGAACACGGCAAGGTGTTTTCCGACGCCAAGGGCGAAGTCACGCGCGGCCTGGAAATCGTCGAGTTCGCCTGTGGCGTGCCGCAGTTGCTGAAAACCCAGTTCACCGACAACATCGGCGGCGGCATCGATAACTGGAACCTGCGCCAACCGCTGGGCGTCACCGCCGGCATCACACCGTTCAACTTCCCGGTGATGGTGCCGCTGTGGATGGCGCCAATGGCGATCGCCACCGGCAACAGCTTCATCCTCAAGCCATCCGAGCGCGATCCGACGCCCTCGCTGATGCTGGCCGACCTGTTCAAGCGCGCCGGTTTGCCGGACGGCGTGTTCAACGTGGTGCAGGGCGACAAGGCGGCGGTCGATGCCTTGCTGCAGCATCCGGACGTGCAGGCGATTTCCTTCGTGGGCTCAACGCCGATTGCCGAATATATCTACAGCGAAGCGACCAAGCGCGCCGGTACTTTCCCGTTGCGCGCGCAAGCGCTGGGCGGCGCCAAGAATCACCTGGTGGTGATGCCGGACGCCAACCTGGAGCAGGCCGTCGATGCGCTGATCGGTGCAGCTTACGGTTCGGCCGGTGAACGCTGCATGGCGATTTCGGTGGCGGTGGCGGTCGGCAGCGTGGCCGACAAGCTGGTGGAAGCGCTGATCCCGCGCGTGAAAGCCTTGAAGATCAGGAACGGCATGGAAGCCGACGCCGAAATGGGTCCGCTGGTGACCGCAGCGCACAAGGCCAAGGTGGAAGGCTACATCGACGACGGCGTCAAGGCCGGCGCCAAGCTGCTGGTGGACGGTCGCGGCATCACCGTGCCGGGTCATGAAAACGGCTTCTACGTCGGCGGCACCTTGTTCGACAACGTCACGCCGGACATGAAGATCTACAAGGAAGAAATTTTCGGACCGGTGCTGTGCGTGGTGCGCGTGCCTGATTTCGCCGAAGCGGTGCGCCTGATCAATGCGCATGAATACGGCAACGGCGTTTCGTTGTTCACCGCCGACGGCAACACGGCGCATGAGTTCTCGCGTCGCATCCAGGTCGGCATGGTCGGCATCAACGTGCCGATTCCGGTGCCGATGGCCTGGCATTCCTTCGGCGGCTGGAAGCGTTCGCTGTTCGGCGATACGCATGCCTACGGCGAAGAGGGCATCAAGTTCTATACCCGATACAAGTCCATCATGCAGCGCTGGTCGGCTACTATCGGCAAGGGTGCGGAGTTCACGATGCCGGTGGCGAAATAATCGCGCAATCGGTTTGCAGTAAGTTCGCAGCAAGTTCGCGGCGTCACAATCGAGAAAAATAACGGAGACAGGAACATGGAGTCAGCAGGTAAATACGATTACATCATCGTTGGCGGCGGCACGGCCGGTTGCGTACTGGCCAATCGCCTGAGCAGGGATCGCGGCGTCAAGGTGCTGCTGATCGAAGCGGGCGCCAAGGATGATTACCTGTGGATCCATATTCCTGTCGGTTACCTGTATTGCATCAACAATCCGCGCACCGACTGGTTGTACCGCACTGAAGCCGACGTCGGCCTGAATGGACGCAGCCTGATCTATCCGCGCGGCAAAGTACTGGGCGGCTGCTCGTCGATCAACGGCATGATCTACATGCGCGGCCAGGAACGCGATTACAACGAATGGGCGCAACTGAGCGGCGACGACAGCTGGCGTTGGGACCAGGTGCTGCCGCTGTTCAAGAAGAGCGAAGATCACTACAAGGGCGGCGATGAGTTCCACGGCGCCGGCGGCGAATGGCGCGTCGAGAAGCAACGATTGTCGTGGGAAATCCTCGACGCCTTCCGCGATGCGGCGGCGCAAACAGGCATTCCCAAGATCGACGATTTCAACCGTGGCGACAACGAGGGCAGTTCCTATTTCGACGTCAATCAAAAACGCGGCATTCGCTGGAACGCCTCGAAAGCGTTTTTGAAACCCGCCATGAAAAACGGCAACCTGGATGTCATGACCGGATCGCACGTCAAACGCCTGCGTATCGTGCAAGGTGAAAACGGACCGGTGTGCGTCGGCGTGGAATTCACCGGCGGCGGCAGCGAGTGGTATGCGGAATCGACAAGCGAAACCATCCTCGCCGCCGGCGCGGTGGGTTCGCCGCATATCCTGCAACTGTCCGGCATCGGTTCCGCGGCCTTGTTGCAGCAGCATCAGATCCCGGTGGTGAAGGATCTCGCCGGCGTCGGCGAAAATCTGCAGGACCATTTGCAGATCCGCATGGCGTTCAAGGTGAAGGGCGTGAAGACGCTCAACATGATGGCCGGCAATTGGTACGGCAAGATGATGATCGGCGTGCAGTACGCCATGTTCCAGAGCGGCCCGATGTCGATGGCGCCGTCGCAGCTCGGCGTGTTCGCCAAGTCCGATGCATCGCAGAGCAGCGCCAATCTCGAGTATCACGTCCAACCCTTGTCGCTGGAAAAATTCGGCGATCCGCTGCATCCGTTTCCGGCGTTCACCGCCAGTGTCTGCAACTTGCGTCCGACGTCGCGCGGGCATGTACGCCTGGGTAGCAACGACGGTGCTTTGGCGCCGAAAATCACGCTCAATTATCTGAGCACTGAAGCCGATCGCAAGGTCGCCGCCGACTCGCTCAAACTGACGCGAAAAATCGTGTCGGCGCCGGCGTTGCGAAAGTACCAACCCGATGAATGCAAGCCCGGTGTGGAATACCAGTCTGAGGAAGAGTTATACAAAGCCGCGGGCGAAATCGGCACGACGATTTTCCATCCGGTCGGCACCTGCAAGATGGGTCGCGCCGACGACGCGCAAGCCGTGGTGGACAGCCAGTTGCGCGTGCGCGGCGTAGGCGGGCTGCGGGTTGTGGACGCATCCGTGATGCCGACCATCACCTCTGGAAATACCAATTCTCCGACCCTGATGATTGCCGAAAAGGCAGCACAATTGATCCGCGCAGCACGTCGCGGAACGCCTTGAAAGTTGCGCCGAAAATAAAAATTTCGACCTTTCTCCGATACGGTACTTATACGTATTGTAGTAATGGTACGACTCGGCTACTATGCGCCAGATATTAAAAAAATAAGACTCTCGCACGAGAGCCTCACAGGCTCAGATTGCGGCGCCAGAAGCGTAGCGATTTACACAAGGCGGCCCTGCGGACACACGCAGGGTATTCATGGGAAGAATGAGAAGAGACACTATGACAGATGTCATTCTGGAGACAAAAAACCTGACGAAGGAATTCAAGGGTTTTACAGCGGTAAGCAAAGTCAACCTGCAAGTCGAGCGCGGCCACATCCATGCGCTGATCGGCCCGAACGGCGCCGGCAAGACGACGTGCTTCAACCTGCTGACAAAATTCCTGGTGCCGACCTCGGGCCAGATCCTGTTCAACGGTCGCGACATCACGATGGAAGCGCCGGCGCAGATTGCGCGTCAGGGCATCATCCGTTCGTTCCAGATTTCGGCGGTGTTTCCGCACCTGAGCGTGATGGAGAATGTGCGCATCGGTTTGCAGCGCACGCTCGGCACGTCCTTCCATTTCTGGAAGAGCAGCGACAGCCTGAAGCAACTCAACGACCGTGCCATGGCCTTGCTCGACGAAGTCGACCTGACCAGTTTCGCCGATACGCTGACGGTCGATTTGCCGTACGGCCGCAAGCGCGCATTGGAGATCGCCACGACGCTGGCGATGGAACCGGAACTGATGCTGCTGGATGAACCGACCCAGGGCATGGGCCATGAAGACGTCGATCGCGTGACAGCGCTGATCAAGAAAGTCTCGGCCGGTCGCACCATCCTGATGGTGGAACACAACATGAACGTCATCGCCGGCATCTGCGACCGCATCAGCGTGCTGCAGCGCGGCGCCGTGCTGGCCGAAGGCACGTATGACCAGGTATCGAAGAATCCGCAGGTGATGGAAGCCTACATGGGCACCACTGCCGGCGCGCTGGAAGGAGCACACTGATATGAGCACCGCGACATTGCAACAAGGCGGCGCCGCATCCGCAGTTGGTGGCACCCCGGCATTGGAGATTTCCGACCTGCAGTCCTGGTACGGCGAATCGCACATCCTGCACAACGTCAACCTGTCGGTGAACAAGGGCGAAGTGGTCACGCTGCTGGGCCGCAATGGCGCCGGTCGCACCACGACGCTGCGTTCGATCATGGGCCTGGTCGGTTCGCGCAAGGGCTCGATCAAGATCAACGGCAATGAAACCATTGCCATGCCGACCTACAAGATCGCGCATCAGGGCGTCGGTTATTGCCCGGAAGAGCGCGGCATCTTTTCGTCGCTGTCGGCGGAAGAGAACCTGATGCTGCCGCCGTTCGTGTCGAAGACCGACAAGGGCATGTCGATCGACGAGATCTACGACATGTTCCCGAACCTCAAGGAGCGCCGCAACAGCCAGGGCACGCGTTTGTCCGGCGGCGAACAGCAGATGCTGGCGGTGGCGCGCATCCTGCGCACGGGCGCACGCCTGTTGCTGCTCGACGAGATTTCCGAAGGCCTGGCGCCGGTGATCGTGCAGGCGCTCGCGCGCATGATCCTCATGCTCAAGGCCAAGGGTTACACGATTGTGATGGTGGAACAGAACTTCCGCTTTGCAGCACCGCTGGCTGATCGTTTCTATGTGATGGAACACGGCCAGATCGTCGAGTCGTTCGCGTCGTCGGAACTCGAGTCGAAGACGCAGAAGCTCAATGAGTTGCTGGGCGTATAAGCGTGTAAGCGCAGTTCGCTATCGAAGCTGTTCAAGCTGTCGCATCGTTATTCTGAATTAACAAAGCAGTCATAAAAAGAATGCACCATGGTTTGCGGATCACGGTGCGACGAGCAGTCGCGTGATCAGTCACGCGCCTGCTTGTAAAAATCGGTATCGGGTATTTACTACTGAATGGGCATCACAACGTTACCAGCATCACTGGCGTTATAACAAAAGGAGATGGAAATGAAGTTAAAGGCAATGTCACTCGCCGTGTCGACCGCGGCAGCAGCGTTCGCATTCGCGGCACCGGCTTCGGCGCAAGTTTCCGGAGACGTGATCAAGATCGGTTTCATCACCGACATCTCCGGCGTCTATTCGGACATCGACGGCCAGGGCGGCGCGGAAGCGATCAAGTTCGCGATCGCCGACATGGGCGGTTCGATCAACGGCAAGAAAATCGAACTGGTTGTCGCCGATCACCAGAACAAGGCTGACGTCGCCGCCAGCAAGTCGCGCGAATGGTTCGACCAGCAGGGCGTCGATGTCCTGATCGGCGGTACCAATTCCGGCACTGCGCTGGCAATGGCCAAAGTCGCCAACGAAAAGAAAAAAGTCTTCATCGAAAACGGCGCCGGCTCGGCCCGCCTGACCAATGAAGAATGCTCGCCGTACACTGTCCACTACGCCTACGACACCGTCGCGCTGGCCAAGGGCACCGGTTCGGCCGTCGTCAAGCAGGGCGGCAAGAGCTGGTTCTTCCTGACCGCCGACTACGCCTTCGGCCACTCGCTGGAAAGCGACACCAGCAACGTCGTCAAGGCGTCCGGCGGCACGGTCGTGGGTTCGGTCAAGCATCCGCTGGGCGCATCCGACTTCTCGTCCTTCCTGCTGCAGGCACAAACTTCCAAGGCGCAGATCATCGGCTTGGCCAACGCCGGCGGCGACTTCATCAATTCGGTGAAGGCAGCCAACGAGTTCGGCATCACCAAGACCGCCAAGCTGGCCGGCCTGCTGGTGTTCATCAACGACGTGCACTCGCTGACGCCGAAGCTGACCCAAGGCATGTACCTGACCGACAGCTGGTACTGGGACACCAACGAAGAGACCCGCAAGTTCGCCAAGCGCTACTTCGAAAAGCAAAAGAAGATGCCGTCGAGCCTGCAAGCCGCCGACTACTCTGCTGCGCTGCAATACCTGCAAGCGGTGAAGGCTGCCGGTACGGATGATTCGGACAAGGTCATGGCGCAACTGCGCAAGACCAAGTTCAACGACGTGTTCCAGAAGAACGGCTACCTGCGCGCCGACGGCCGCGTGGTCCATGACATGTATCTGTACCAGGTCAAGACACCGGCCGAGTCCAAATATCCATGGGACTACTACAAGCTGGTCCAGACCATCCCTGCGGAACAAGCCTGGACCACCAAGGCTGAATCCAAGTGCTCGGCCTGGAAATAATCCGCCGCTAATCGACGGGCAATCAACGCACCAAAAGGATCTGTCATTTCTGATTTCTGTTGAAGAATCGGGGATGACAGATTTTTCTTGTTGTATTTGATAAACCGGAAATGCGCGGTCCGCCGCGCGCCATCCGGTCAATCGGAATGAATGAGTTTCTATGGAATTATTCGGCATACCCCTGCAAGCCTTGTTGAGCCAGCTGCTGCTGGGCCTCGTGAACGGTTCGTTCTACGCGATGCTGTCGCTGGGACTGGCGGTCATCTTCGGCCTGCTCAACGTGATCAACTTTGCACACGGCACCCTCTACATGCTCGGCGCGTTCGCGGCGTGGATAGGGCTGACCTATTTCAACATCAATTACTGGGCGATGCTGATCCTGGCGCCGCTCATCGTCGGCGCATTCGGCATCGTGATCGAAAAGACCATGCTGCGCTGGCTTTACAAGCTCGATCACCTTTATGGCCTGCTGCTGACCTTCGGTATCACGCTGATGGTGGAAGGCGTGTTCCGTTCCATCTACGGCGTCTCGGGCCAGCCTTACTCGGTGCCTGATGCCCTGCAGGGCGCGACCAACCTCGGCTTCATGGTCTTGCCGAATTACCGCGCCTGGGTTGTGCTGGCGTCGGTGGTGGTGTGTTTCTCGACCTGGTTCGTGATCGAAAAGACGCGACTGGGCGCTTACCTGCGCGCCGGCACCGAGAACCCGAAACTGGTGGAAGCTTTCGGCATCAACGTGCCGCTGATGGTCACGCTGACCTACGGCTTCGGCGTGGCGTTGGCGGCATTCGCCGGCGTGCTGGCGGCGCCGGTGATCCAGGTGTCGCCGCTGATGGGCTCCAACCTGATCATCGTGGTGTTCGCGGTGGTAGTGATCGGCGGCATGGGATCGATTCTCGGCTCTATCGTCACCGGCCTCGGCCTGGGCGTGGTCGAAGGCCTGACCCGCGTGTTTTATCCGGAACTGTCGGCAACCGTGGTGTTCATCATCATGGCCATCGTGCTGATGATTCGTCCGGCCGGTCTGTTCGGTAAAGAGAAATAAGGCGACCAAGATGAACAATCCATTGAACAAGAAACTCTTTTACGGCGTGCTGCTGGTCCTGGCATTGCTGGCGCCGTTTGGCCTGTATCCGGTGTTCCTGATGAAGATGCTGTGCTTCGCGCTGTTCGCCTGCGCCTTCAATCTGCTGATCGGTTACACCGGCCTGCTGTCGTTCGGCCATGCGGCCTTCTTCGGCGGCGCCGGCTATGTCGCAGGCCAGGCGATCAAGGCGTGGGGCGTGCCGACTGAAATCGGCCTGATCCTGGGCACCCTGACGGGCGCGCTGATCGGCCTGGTGATGGGCCTGCTGGCGATTCGCCGCCAGGGCATCTACTTCACCATGATCACGCTGGCGCTGGCGCAGATGCTGTTCTTCGTCGCGTTGCAAGCGCCGTTCACCGGCGGCGAAGATGGCCTGCAAGGCATCCCGCGCGGCAAGCTGCTCGGCTTCATTGACCTGTCCAGCGACATGACCTTGTACTACGTCGTGCTGGCGATTGCGATTGCCGGCTTCGCGCTGATCGTGCGCACCATCCACTCGCCGTTCGGCCAAGTGCTCAAGGCGATCAAGGAAAACGAGCCGCGCGCGATCTCGCTGGGCTACGACGTTGATCGCTACAAACTGCTGGCGTTTGTGCTGTCGGCAGCGTTGACCGGCCTGGCGGGTTCGACCAAGGCGCTGGTGCTGGGCTTCGAAACCCTGACCGACGTGCACTGGAGCATGTCGGGCCTGGTGGTGCTGATGACATTGGTCGGCGGCCTGGGCACGATCATCGGTCCGATCGTGGGGGCGGTGATCATCATCATGCTGGAGAACAAGCTGGGCGACATCGGCAACTGGCTGGCCAACGTGACGCACATCGAATGGTTCAACACTTTGGGCGATTCGGTCACCATCGTGACGGGCTTCATCTTCATCGTTTGCGTGCTGGCTTTCCGCCGCGGCATCGTGGGCGAGATCCTGAACCTGTTCGGTAAACGTTCGGCAAGCGCGTCACACTGATGGTATTGATGCGCTGATCGCAGCGTACGCAATCACTGCCGCCGCACAGCTCAGCTGTCCGGCGGCAGTTTTGTTTTGAGGCCTGGTATTTCCACATTGCCAGTTGGAAATAATTGGCGTGTTGCCAACAAGGCAACGCATTTGAATTCTTCCAAATGGAATGCTTCAGCAGTTCTTTCTCCGGACATTCCGGTAGCGGTGGTCCTTCTCTTCGCCATCGTTGACATCGCAAAACTCTGGAGCAGGGCGTGAACGCTTGTCGCGCCAAGCAAGCACCTCGATCCGGTCGCTCCAGCCATTGCCGGCAGTAGAGAATGTATCGACGCAGGAGTAAAATGCTTGTCTTCCTGATAGCGGCAAGCGGCGTCGAGATGGTCAGCACCGACACCCGCATCAGCGACAATTTCTCTCCTCCCGTTTTGCGAAAGCTTCACATGTCATTGTTCGTTCTACCCTGTGCGCCGTGTCGTACCGCGTCCGTTGTCGTCCTGTCTTTGGTAGTGGAGGGCGTCCATGTCTGAATTGTTGCCGGAGCTGTTCTCCAATTATGTGATCCTGTGCATCGGTGCTTTCGTCGCGGGCCTGGTCGATGCGGTCGTCGGGGGTGGGGGACTGGTGCTGATCCCGACCTTGTTCTCGGTCTTTCCCAACATGGCGCCGGCCACGCTGTTCGGGACCAATAAGATTGCCAGCGTCATGGGCACCAGCGTCGCAGCGTATAACTTTGCGCGCAAGGTCCGAATTCAATGGGGGGCTGCCGCACCGGCGGCGTTGGCGGCATTTGCCTTGTCCTTTTCCGGCGCTTATCTGGTCACCCATATCCCTACCGACCTGATTCGCAAGGCGCTGCCTTTCGTGCTCGTCGCGGTGGCAATCTATACCCTCAAGAAAAAAGATTTCGGCCAGACGCATGCGCCTTTGTTGTCCGGCGGCAAGGAGACTTTATACGCCGTACTGATTGGCGGCGGGATAGGGTTTTATGACGGTATATTCGGTCCGGGCACGGGTAGCTTCCTGGTGTTCCTGTTTGTGCGCGTGTTCGGCTACGATTTCTTGCGTGCCTCGGCCGTGTCCAAGGTAGTGAACATTGCGACCAATCTTGCGGCATTGGTCTGGTTCTCGTACAGCGGGCATGTAATCTGGCAACTCGGTTTGCTGATGGCGGTGTTCAATATCGGCGGGTCGCTGGTCGGCACCAAACTCGCCATCAAACATGGCAGTGGATTCGTGCGCAAACTTTTCCTGGTGGTGGTGAGCGCCTTGATCCTGAAGACGACTTACGATGCTTTTCTTAAATAGTTTTTGTCGATTGTTCCACGTGAAACAATCCACGCAGCTGATAGGTCGATCTGGACAGTATTGAGAAAAGGGGGAGCGTCAGCTTCCCCTTTTTGTTTCACGTGAAACAAAAGCATGAATAAAAGGAGGAATAACAGGGGCAGGCCCTGATACCTGTCCAAAAAGACTTTATAATCTCGCCTCTGTTCACCGTCTCCACGAGGCGCAATATGCTATTTCCCACACACTTTGATGTCATCGTTGTCGGCGGCGGTCATGCCGGAACCGAAGCTGCCTTGGCATCCGCCCGCATGGGGCAAACGACTTTGCTGTTGACCCACAACATCGAGACCCTCGGCCAAATGTCCTGCAATCCGTCCATCGGCGGCATCGGCAAGGGCCACTTGGTCAAGGAAGTTGACGCCATGGGCGGGGCGATGGCGATTGCGACGGACGAGGCGGGCATCCAATTCCGCATCCTGAATTCCTCCAAAGGCCCGGCAGTACGCGCCACGCGCGCCCAGGCCGACCGCATCCTGTACAAACAGGCGATTCGCTCTCGCCTGGAAAATCAGCCGAATCTGTGGCTATTCCAGCAGGCGGTTGACGACCTGATGGTCGAAGGCGATCGCGTAGTCGGTGCCGTGACCCAGGCCGGGATCCGGTTTGCGGGCAGGGCGGTGGTGCTGACTGCCGGCACTTTCCTGGACGGGAAGATCCACGTTGGACTCAATAATTACTCCGCCGGTCGTGCCGGTGATCCGCCGGCGATCTCGCTGTCGGCTCGCCTGAAAGAACTGAAGCTCCCGCAAGGTCGCTTGAAAACCGGCACGCCACCCCGCATTGATGGCCGCAGCATCGACTTTTCCGTGCTGGAAGAGCAGCCCGGCGACCTCGATCCGATCCCGGTCTTCTCAGTCATGGGCAATGTCGGCATGCATCCGCAGCAGATGCCTTGCTGGATTACCCATACTAACACCCAGACCCACGACATTATTCGTGCCGGCCTCGATCGCAGCCCGATGTACACCGGCGTGATCGAAGGCGTCGGTCCGCGCTATTGCCCGTCCATCGAAGACAAGATTCATCGCTTCGCCGGCAAGGATTCGCACCAGATCTACCTCGAGCCGGAAGGCCTGACGACCAACGAGTTTTACCCCAACGGTATCTCCACCAGCCTGCCGTTCGATGTGCAGCTGGCGCTGGTGCGCTCGATGCGCGGCATGGAAAACGCCCACATCCTGCGTCCCGGCTACGCCATCGAGTACGATTACTTCGATCCACGCGGCCTCAAGTCCTCGTTGGAAACCCGGCAAATCCAGGGCCTGTTCTTTGCCGGCCAGATCAACGGCACCACCGGTTACGAAGAAGCGGCAGCCCAAGGCATGCTGGCCGGCCTCAACGCCGCATTGCAAACACAAGGCCGCGACTCCTGGACGCCGCGCCGCGACGAGGCTTACCTCGGCGTGCTGGTCGACGACCTGATTACCCAAGGCGTGCTGGAGCCTTACCGCATGTTCACCAGCCGTGCCGAGTATCGCCTGAGCCTGCGCGAAGACAACGCCGACCTGCGCCTGACCGAAATCGGTCGCCAGCTTGGTTGCGTCGGCGACGCCCAATGGGAAATGTTCGAGAAAAAGCGTGAAGCCGTTGCACGTGAAATGGAACGCCTGAAATCCACCTGGGTCAATCCGCGCATCCTCGCCGAGGCTGAAGCCGAACGCGTGCTGGGCAAAGCCATTGAGCACGAATACAGTCTGTTCGATCTGCTGCGCCGCCCGAACGTGAGTTACGACAGCCTGATGACGCTGGCCGGTGTCGACGGTCAGACGCTAGCCGGTCCCGGTGTGAGCGATGATCCGGTGCGCGAACAGATCGAGATCCAGATCAAGTACGCCGGCTACATCGACCGCCAGGCCAAGGAAATCGGTCGCCAGGAACACAATGAAAGCCTGAAGCTGCCGGCCGACCTCGACTACATGGAAGTGCAGGCGCTGTCGATCGAAGTACGCCAGAAGCTCAACAAGCACAAGCCGGAAACCCTGGGCCAGGCCTCGCGCATTTCCGGCGTGACGCCGGCTGCCTTGTCCCTGCTGCTGGTCCACCTGAAAAAAGGCGGCCTGAAGAACGTCGCTGTTTCCGACAACCACAACGAAGCGGCCTGATCATCTTGAACACCACGACCACCGACACCCAACTCCAACTGGGCGACACCCTCAGTGCCGGCGCCGCAGCGCTCGGCCTGACGCTGAGCGCCGGCCAGCACCAGAAGCTGTTGGCCTACCTGGCCCTGATGGCCAAGTGGAACCGTACCTACAATTTGACCGCGCTGCGTGACCCGGCGCAGATGATGACACATCACCTGCTCGATTCGCTGGCCGCGGTATCGGCGTTCGCGCAAGCCGACAATGTACTGGACGTCGGTGCCGGCGGCGGTTTGCCGGGTATCGTACTGGCCATCTGGGCGGCCGAGGCGCGTCCCGCAATGAAGGTGTCGATGATCGACACCGTGCACAAGAAGACCGCATTCCTCACGCAGGCCAAGGCAGAGTTGCAATTGAGCAATGTTTCGGTGCATACGGCCCGGGTCGAGCAACTGCAGGTCACGCAATTGTTCGACGTCATCACGTCGCGCGCCTTTGCCGAGCTCAACGACTTCATCAACTGGTCCAACCATCTGCTGCAACCGGGCGGTCGCTACATCGCCATGAAGGGGGTGCTGCCGCAGGATGAAATCGCGCGCCTGCCCGACGGATGGAGGGTGGAAAAGACCCAGGCCCTGCAGGTGCCCGGACTCGATGCAGAACGTCATCTGATCTTTATTGAAAGGTCCTGAATGAAGCCCTTGCCAATCACTCGCGCATTATCGGTTGTTGCCTTCGCAGCTGCGGTCTTGTCCGCGACCATGCCGGTCCAAGCCCAGGAAGTCGTCACCGTCCCCTCGGTCGACCTGAAACGCTATGTCGGCAAATGGTATGAAATCGCCCGCTTCCCCAACAGCTTCCAGAAAAAATGCATCGCCAACGTGACCGCTGAATATCGCGCGCGCAGCGACGGCGACGTTGACGTCACCAACCGCTGCAAAGTCGAGGGCGGCGTGCTGGACCAGGCCGACGGCTTGGCGCGCGTGATCGAAGGCAGCCACAATGCCAAACTGCAGGTGCGCTTCGCGCCGGCCTGGCTGGCATGGTTCCCGTTGGTGTGGGGCGACTACTGGGTGATCGACCTGGACCCCGATTATTCCATCGCGACCGTCGGCACGCCATCGCGCGACTACCTGTGGATCCTGGCGCGCAAGCCGGTGCTGTCGACCGCGGAATATGAGGCCGCCGTCAACAACGCCACCAAGCAGGGCTTCGACACCTCCAAGCTGGTCAAGACGCCGCAAGAGTAATTTCCGACCGACACGTCCAAACGAGGAGACGCCATGCAAGCACTGTTTCATACGATGGGCATTACCGATGTCTGGCAACTGGTTGCCGCGACGGTGGTGTTCCTGATGCTGCCGGGTCCCGGCACGTTCTGCGTGCTGACCTGCGCGGCCAGGCACGGCTTGCGCGGCGGCTTCGCGGCAATTGCCGGCCTGATGCTGGGCGACGTCGTGCTGATGTTCCTCGCGGCAATCGGCGTGGCCGCGCTGCTGCACGCCAATCCTCTGCTGTTCAAGGGCATGCAGTATGTGGGCGCGGCCTATCTCGCCTACCTCGGCGCGCGCTTGCTGTTCGCGAAGGAAGAGGGCAAGGAAGGTGGCGGGTCGGTGGTGCCGTTTGCGAACATGGCGGACTTCCGCCGCGGCTTTTTCGTGACGCTGATGAACCCCAAGGCCATCGTGTTCTACATGGCTTTCTTCCCGCTGTTCATCGATCCGGCCACGCAGCAGGGTGCGGCAACATTCCTGATCATGGGCGCCGTGATTTGCACCTGCACGCTGATCTATGGCAGTCTGCTGGTCCTGGCCGGCAATGCCGCCGCCAAGCGGCTGGCGCGCAACCGCAGGATCGCCACGCTGGCGTCGCGCGCGGCCGGCATTTTCCTGATCGGCTTCGGCATCAAGCTGACCACCAATTGAAGATTCACTGACATCCCGACGGAACACTAACTAGAAGAACCTATGGCTAAAATCTTTTGCGTTGCGAATCAAAAAGGCGGTGTCGGCAAGACCACCACAGCAGTCAATCTCGCCGCCGGCCTGGCGCAGCACAAGCAGCGCGTGCTGCTCGTCGACCTCGATCCGCAGGGCAACGCCACCATGGGCTCCGGCATCAACAAGGCAGAGCTGCAAGGGTCGATCTATGAAGTGCTGCTGGGCATGTCCGACATCAAGAGCGTGCGCAAGCGTTCCGAAAGCGGCAACTTCGACGTGCTGCCGGCCAATCGTGAACTGGCCGGCGCCGAAGTCGAAATGGTCGAACTCGAGAATCGCGAGAAGCGCCTCAAGGATGCCTTCGCCGCTGTCGCCGAGGACTACGATTTCATCCTCATCGATTGCCCGCCGGCGTTGTCCCTGCTGACGCTCAACGGTCTGTGCTCGGCGCACGGCGTGGTGATCCCGATGCAGTGCGAATACTACGCGCTGGAAGGATTGTCCGACCTCGTCAACACCATCAAGAAGGTGCACGCCAAACTCAATCCCGATCTCAAGATCATCGGCTTGCTGCGCGTGATGTTCGATCCGCGCATGACCTTGTCGCAACAAGTGTCCGACCAGCTCGAGCAGCATTTCGGCGACAAGGTTTTCAAGACGGTCATTCCGCGCAATGTGCGTCTGGCCGAAGCGCCGTCGTACGGCATGCCTGGCGTGAATTTCGATGCGGCGTCGAAGGGCGCGCAAGCGTACATCGCTTTCGGCGCCGAGATGGTCGAACGCATCAAGACGCTGTAATCGAAGTCGGCGAACGTAGTAAATGATATAAACAATTTCAGCAATTCAGAAACAGGCAGGTAAAAGATGGCAACCAAAAAATCAAAAGGCCTCGGCCGCGGTCTCGACGCACTGCTCGGCGGATCTTCCGACATCACGGAAGACGAACCGGTCGTTGCGGGTTCGCCGTCGGTGATGGCGGTCACGGAGCTGCAGGCCGGCAAGTACCAGCCGCGCAGCCGCATGGACGAGGGCGCGCTCAACGAGCTGGCCGCTTCGATCAAGGAACAGGGTCTGCTGCAGCCGATTCTGATCCGCGCCATCGGCCAGAAGAACGGCAAGGACATCTATGAAATCATCGCCGGCGAGCGCCGCTTCCGCGCCGCCAAGATCGCCGGCCTGACCGAAGTGCCGGTGCTGGTGAAGAACGTCGACGACCAGACCACCGCCGCCATGGCGCTGATCGAAAACATGCAGCGCGAGGATCTCAATCCGCTGGAAGAAGCGCAGGGCATCCATCGCCTGATCACCGATTTCAACTTCACGCATGAGCAGGCCGCCGTCGCGGTGGGCCGTTCGCGCAGCGCGGTGTCGAACCTGCTGCGTTTGCTGAACCTGGCCAAGCCGGTGCAGACCATGCTGATGGCCGGCGATATCGACATGGGTCATGCCCGCGCCTTGCTGGCGGTGGATTCCGCGACGCAGATCACGCTGGCCAACCAGATCGTCGCCAAGCGCATGTCGGTGCGCGAAGCCGAGAAGCTGGTGGTGCGCACGACCGCCGAGCAAGCAGCCTCGAACAAACCACGCGACGGCGGCAAGGAAAAATCGCGCGACATCACACGCCTCGAAGAAGAGCTGTCCGACATCCTGGCGACGCAAGTATCGATCAAGACCGGCGCCAAGAATCGCGGCCAGCTGATCATCAATTTCTCCGACCTCGATGCGCTCGACGGCGTGATTGCACGCCTGCGCGGCGAAGCGGTCGAGCAGTAAACTGCACGCTTCGGCGGCGGCAACAGCACATGCAAATGCCGCCGCAATGAAAGGGACGCGCCATGCCTTACCTGCAACTCGACGTCAACGACAGCTATCCGGCGGCGCAAAAAAAGCAGCTTGCCACCCGCATGGCGCAAACCTATGCCGACATGATGAGCGTCGATATCCGCCGCATCAGCATCGTCATCCGCGAGTGCGGCGCCGGCAGTGTGTGGCGCACGGTGGACGGCGGCGAAGTGGAGCCGGTCTCGGTGCTGATGTGCGATATCCGCCGCGGCCGCACGCCGGAGTTGCGCATGGAAGTCGCCAAGGCCTTGTGCCGCGATTGCATCGACGTGCTGGGCTTGCGTGAAGACCGGCTCAACGTCGAATTCACCCAGCACAGCGGCGATGAAATGTACCACCCGACCCTGGGCGGCTACAGTCCCGAATGGTCCGCCGGCGAAGCCGATCCGGAGAGTTGATCACGGCGCTGATTACCGTACTGACTACCTTGTATCTGCACTCGCCGAAAAATTATCCCGATACTGTTGCGCACTGATGCCGAGCCGGCGCTGGAATACCACGCGCATATGGCTGGCGTCGCGGAAGCCGCAACGATAGGCCACCGTCTTCAAGGGCGCCGCCGAACTCTCCAGCATCACACGCGCTGCATCAACGCGCGCACTCTCGACGAACTCCGCCGGCGTCATGCGTGCATCGCGTGCGAACACGCGCGCGAAGTTGCGCGGGCTGCTCGACACCACCTTGGCCAACACCTCGACGCTGAGTTTTTCCTGCAGATGCTCGCGCACGTAATGCTGCACCTGGCCGACCAATGAAGTCTCTTCCGCATACGGCGTGAGGTAAGGGCTGAACTGCGATTGTCCGCCGCTGCGCTGCATGAACACCACCAGCCGCTTGGCGACGTTGAGCGCGACTTCCTGGCCGGCGTCTTCGGCGAGCAGCGCCAGCGACAGATCGATGCCGGCTGTCACGCCCGCCGACGTCACCAGCTTGCCGTCGCGCAGATAGATGCGATCGGCGTCGACTTCAACCTCGGGAAAATCACGCGCCAACGCAGCAGCGTCATTCCAATGTGTGGTCACGCGTTTGCCATTGAGCAGCCCGGCGCGCGCCAGTAAAAATGCGCCGTTGCAGATCGAGCCGTGGCGTCCGGCGCGTTGCGCGGCTTCGGCCAGCCAGTCGCTCAGTACGGCGTCGCGCTCCTGCTGCGGCAAGCCGGGGCCGCCGGCGGCGAGCAGCAGGTCGTAGTTTTCACGCGCTGCGCTGTAGTGCAGGTGCGGCACGATTTGCATGCCGTTGGAACAGACGACAGGAGCGTGGGTGCTGCCTACTACGCTGAGATGATAGTGCTGTTGCGGCAACAGGAAACGGTTGGCCTCGGCGAACACGTCGAGCGGACCCGAGACGTCGAGCGCCTGGACTCCGGGAAACACCAGCAGGGCGACAGTAGGCATGGCAGCAATCGGCAATGGAAACAATAGACGCCATGATAGCGCCATCCGGATCGCGGCCTCGGCGCATTTCCGGTCGCCTGCATCAAGGGCACGGTCACGCTGTGAAGCATGGCCGCGCAGCGAACGACCGTGGCGCTTAAATTTCCTCGCCGAGGAAACCGCCGCTCTGATGCGACCACAGCCGCGCATACAGACCGTTGTGCGCCAGCAGTTCCTGGTGGCTGCCTTGCTCGACGATGCGGCCTTGGTCGAGCACGATCAGGCGGTCCATCGCCGCGATGGTCGACAGGCGGTGGGCGATGGCGACCACGGTCTTGCCTTCCATGAGGCGATACAGGCTTTCCTGGATTGCCGCTTCCACTTCCGAATCGAGCGCACTGGTGGCCTCGTCCAGCAGCAGGATCGGTGCATCCTTCAACATCACGCGTGCGATCGCGATGCGCTGGCGCTGGCCGCCGGACAGCTTCACGCCGCGTTCGCCGACGTGGGCGTCGTAGCCGCGACGGCCATGTGCATCGGCCAGGTTGCCGATGAAGTCGTGCGCTTCGGCGCGGCGTGCAGCGGCGATCATGTCCGCGTCGCCGGCGTCGGGACGGCCATACAGGATGTTGTCGCGCACCGAGCGATGCAGCAGCGAGGTGTCTTGCGTGACCATGCCGACTTGCGCGCGCAGGCTGTCCTGCGTGACGTGTGCGATGTCCTGGCCGTCGATCAGCACGCGGCCTTGTTCGACGTCATAGAAGCGCAGCAGCAAATTGACGATGGTCGACTTGCCGGCGCCGGAACGACCGACCAGGCCGATCTTTTCACCGGGGCGGATGTTGAGATTGAGTTTGTCGATCACCTGGCGTGCGTCCGGTCCGGTGGCGCCATAAGCGAAGCTGACATTGTCGAAAACCAGCTCGCCGCGCTCGACGGTCAGCGGTTGCGCGTCCGGCAAATCCTTCACATCGTGCGCGCGCGACAGCGTGTTGATGCCGTCCTGCACGGTGCCGACGTGTTCGAACAGCGCCGCCATTTCCCACATTACCCAGTGCGCGATGCCGTTCAGACGCAGCGCCATGGCGGTGGCGGCCGCGACCGCGCCGATGCCGAGCTGGCCCTGCGTCCACAGCCACAACGCCACGCCCGCAGTCGACAGGATCAGCACCATGTTGAGCGAGTGATTGACGATTTCAAAGCCGCTCACCAGGCGCATCTGGCGATTCACCGTGAACAGGAAATCCTGCATCGCGCTGCGTGCATAACCGGCTTCGCGTCCGGCGTGCGAGAACAGCTTGACGGTGGCGATGTTGGTGTAGGCATCGGTGATGCGTCCGGTCATCAGCGAGCGCGCGTCGGCCTGGTTGCGCGCCACCTTCGACAGGCGCGGCACGAAGTAGCGCAGCGCCGCCATGTACAGCACCAGCCAGCCGAAGAAGGGCGCCAGCATCCACAGGTCGAAGCCGCCGACTACCGCCGCCATGGTGACGAAATAGATCATCACGAACACCAGGATGTCGCCCATGATCATGCACACGTCGCGCACTGCGAGCGCGGTCTGCATCACCTTGGCGGCGACGCGGCCGGCAAATTCGTCCTGGTAGAAACTCATGCTCTGGTTGAGCATCAGGCGATGGAATTTCCAGCGCAGCATCATCGGGAAAGCCCCCGCCAGCGTCTGGTGCTTGAAGAAGGTCTGCAGCGCAATCAGCAGCGGACTGCCGGCCAGCACCAAGGCCAGCCAGATCAGGCTGCCGCGTTCCTGCGTCCACAACTGCGACGGCGCGATATGGCTGAGCCAGTCGACGATGCGGCCCATCATCGCGAACAGCAGCGCTTCGAACGCGCCGATGATCGCCGTCAATGTAGTCATCGCCACGATGTAGCGGCGCAGGCCTTTGGTACAGGCCCAGATGAACGCAGCAAAGCCGCGCGGTGGCGGCTTGATGACGTTGTCGGGGTAGGGGTGAACCAGTTTTTCAAACCATGCAAGCATGCAATCTCCAGAGTGTCGCCAGAACGTGCTCACGATCTTACTGCGAGGCTGTGATCCAGCGGCGGGCGGCGCTCGTAATCCTCATGTACTCAAGTACATTCCAAGGGGTGAGCAACTGAGCTCCGCTCCGTCCGCCACTGGCTGACAGCCTCTCGCTGCAGATCGTGAGCACGTTCGGCACCGAGGTGTGCATGACACAGCTCATGCGATGGAATCGGTGCGGCGAAGAACAGAGATTCTAACCCGTTCACCAAAACAGGGCGGGTAGCTTGCTAAAGCCTGACGAACGATGCCGGCACGCCTTGGTTGCGTGCGGTTGCACTTGGTTGCATTTATTCCGCAGCCGAAAACGGCCGGATTGCTTATCATCGCGGATGATCCTGTATCGAACCCCTACGGAAAATCCATGACCGCCAACAAGAAAAAAGCCATCGAAAAGCCCTTCGACCGCCACGCCGTCTGGCGTCTCGTGAAACCCTACTGGATCTCGGAAGAACGCGCGAAGGCGTGGGGTTTGCTGGCGCTGATCATCGCGCTGGTGCTGGTCATGGTCTACATCAACGTGCTCCTCACCGACTGGAATCGCACCATGTACGATTCCCTGCAGAACAAGGATTACACCGCCTTCAAGGGCCTGCTGTGGCAATTCAGCTACCTCGCCTTTGCCTACATCGTGGTCGCCACCGCGCGCATCTACCTGACGCAATCGCTGCAGATCCGGTGGCGCACCTGGATGACCGACAAGTACATGGCAAAGTGGCTGGCCCATCACGCCTACTACCGCATGGAGCAGGGCCGCATCGCCGACAATCCCGACCAGCGCATCGCCGAGGATTTGCGTTCGCTGACCTCGAACACCATCAGCCTGGTGCTCGGTTTCATCTCGAGCCTGGTGACGCTGGTGTCCTTCGTCGGCATCCTGTGGGCCATCAGCGGTCCGCTGTCGTTCGCGCTCATGCAGCACGACTGGGTCATCCCGGGTTACATGGTGTGGTTCGCCATCGCCTATGCCGGCGTCGGCTCGTGGATCATCTGGTGGATCGGCAAACCGCTGGTGGTGCAGAGCTACAACCAGGAGCGCTTCGAAGCGAACTATCGTTTCGGCCTGATCCGGATTCGCGAACATGCCGAAGCCATCGCCTTGTATCGCGGCGAGCGACGCGAACGCGACGAACTCAACCTGCGTTTCGAAGACATCCGCCGCAACTGGTGGGACATCATGCGCACCACTAAGAGCCTGAATATCGCGAGCAATTTCTATGGCCAGTTCGCGATCATCTTCCCGATGCTGGTGGCGGCGCCGCGCTATTTTTCCGGCGCCATGTCGCTGGGCGTGCTGATGCAGCTCAGCAGCGCTTTCGGCCAGGTGCAGGACGCCTTGTCGTGGTTCATCAACGCCTTCACCACGCTGGCCGACTGGAAGGCCAGCATCAACCGCTTGGCCGGTTTCAACCTCGCGGTGGAACAGGCGCAGAAGCAACCCGCCAGCATCTCGGTGGAACGCAATAACGTCGGCGCCATCCTGCTCGACAAACTCGACCTCGCGCTGCCCGACGGCCGTACGCTGATCGGCGGCGTCAATACGGCGATCCATCCTGGCGAACGGATTCTGGTCAGCGGTCCTTCCGGCTGCGGCAAGTCGACCTTGTTCCGCGCCATCGCCGGCATCTGGCCGTACGGCGGCGGCGACATCCAGATCCCGCACAAGGCGAAACTGATGTTCGTGCCGCAATCGAGTTACCTGCCGATCGGCACGCTGCGCTCGGTGCTGGCGTATCCGGCCGACGAAGGCGCTTACACCGATCTGGCGATCGGCCACTATCTCGACCTGTGCCGCCTGCCGCATCTCAAGGACCAGCTCGATGTCTACAACAACTGGGGCAATCGCCTGTCGCCGGGCGAGCAACAGCGCCTGGCGTTTGCCCGCGTGTTCCTGACGCGGCCGGAAGTCGTCTTCCTCGACGAAGCCAGCAGCGCCATGGACGGCGAGACCGAAGAAGCCTTGTACGCGTTGTTGCAGCAGGAATTGCCCGATGCCGCCGTGGTCAGCATCGCGCATCGCGAAACCGTGGCGCGCTATCACCAGCAGCGCTGGCATTTTTCCAACCGCGAGAACGCGCCCGGCGACAGCGTCAGCCGTCTCAGCATGCAGCCGCTTTAGCCGCACGCAAATGCAGCGCGAAGACATCCGTCGCCTCATGAGGCGCGGGCATCGCGCGATGCTTACTTTGCATAGCGGCGCGTGCGCACGTGTGCAAGAATGTTCCTGTCGCATTCCTCACAATGCATTCCTCACAACATTTGAATTCCACCACAAGACCAAGCCATGAATGATCCCATCGTGTACCTCAACGGCGAGATGACGCCGCTCTCCGAAGCCCGCATTCCCGTGCTGGATCGCGGCTTCATCTTCGGCGACGGCGTGTATGAAGTGATCCCGATGTACGGTCGCAAGCCGTTCCGCGGCACGCATCACATCGCGCGCCTGTTCCGCAGCCTCGGCACCATCGGTATTACCAATCCGCATGACGAAGCCGAATGGCTGGCGTTGATCGGGCGCGTGGTGCAGGCCAACGATCTCGACGACCAGATCGTCTACATCCAGGTCACGCGCGGCGTCGCCAAGCGCGGCCACGCGTTTCCCAAGGATCCGGTCACGCCGACCGTGTTCATGATGACCAGTCCGCTGGCGGTGCCGTCGGCCGCCGTGCGCGCCAAGGGCGTGGCCTGCGTTACATTGGAAGACAATCGCTGGCTCAATTGCCAGATCAAGTCGACTTCGCTGCTGGGCAATGTGTTGGCGGCGCAATACGCGGCCGAGCACGAAGTCACCGAAGCGATCCAGTTCCGCGACGGTTTCCTCAGCGAAGCGTCTTCGTCCAACGTCTGGATCGTCAAGGACGGCAAGCTGTCGGCGCCGCCCAAGGACAACCTGATCCTCGAAGGCATCCGTTACGGCCTTATCGAAGAGCTGTGCAAGTCGCAGGGCATCGTGTTCGAAGCACGCCGCATCACGCGCGAAGAAGTCTTCAGCGCCGATGAAGTGCTGCTGTCGTCGGCCACCAAGGAAGTCTTGCCGGTGGTCGCCATCGACGACCAGCGCGTCGGCGACGGCAAGCCGGGTCCGGTGTTCGGCATGCTGTACGCGGCGTACCAGGCGGCCAAGGCGGCGCTCTGAAGACAGCGGCATCCTGAGCAAACGCACGTCATGCGCATGTCTTGTCACGCGGCAAGACATGCGCAGGCGCGCGGCGAGTGGCGTAAAATACGCGGATCGCCACAGTAGTTTTCACAACACCGCCATGTCATCACCTAAAGATCCCGCCGCTTCCGCCATGCCCGTCATTCCTCCGGAAGAATCGCTGATTGAATATCCCAGCGACTTTCCGATCAAAGTCGTCGGCGTCATGCACGACGAATTCACCGACACCATCGTCAACATGGTGATCGAGCATGACCCGTCCTTCCACGCCGGCAAGGTCGAAATGCGGCCTTCGACACAAGGCAAGTACTTGTCGCTGACGATCACCGTGCGCGCCACCAGCCGCGAGCAACTCGACAATCTCTACCGTGCGCTGTCGTCGCACGAGATGGTCAAGTTCGTGCTGTAAGCCAAGGATTTTTGCCCCCGTCATCGGGCGTAAAAAACTGACGTAAAAGACGGATGTAAAAAAACCGGTTCGTCCTCGCAAGAGGCGAACCGGTTTTCGTTTGCGGCGGTTGCTTAGTGCAGGGCGGCCGTGTGCGACCGGTCCAGCTTGAATACGCTGACCACCTGCGCCAGTCGTCCAGCCTGGTCCTGCAATGACTGCGCGGCAGCGGCGGCTTGTTCCACCAGCGCGGCGTTCTGCTGCGTGCCTTCATCCATTTGCGTGATGGCCTGGCCGACTTCGCCGATGCCGGCGCTCTGTTCCTGGCTGGCCGAGCTGATTTCGCCGACGATATCGGTCACGCGCTTGACGCTGGCGACCACCTCGTTCATCGTTTCGCCGGCCTGTTGCACCAGCTTGCTGCCGACGTCGACCTTGGACACGGAGTCGTCGATCAGCGTCTTGATTTCCTTCGCCGCCGCCGACGAGCGTTGCGCCAGGCTGCGCACTTCGCTCGCCACCACCGCGAAGCCGCGGCCTTGTTCGCCGGCGCGTGCCGCTTCCACCGCAGCGTTCAGCGCGAGGATGTTGGTCTGGAACGCGATGCCGTCGATGACGCTGATGATGTCGACGATCTTGCGCGACGATTCATTGATCGAACCCATGGTGTCGACCACCTGGCTGACGACGGCGCCGCCCTGGATCGCGACTTCGGAGGCGGACACCGCCAGCTGGTTGGCCTGGCGTGCGTTGTCGGCGTTCTGCTTCACGGTCGAGGTCAGTTCTTCCATCGCCGACGCGGTTTCTTCCAGCGAGCCGGCCTGTTGTTCGGTGCGGCCCGAGAGGTCGAGGTTGCCGCTGGCGATCTCGCTCGACGCCGTACTGATGGTGTCGGTGCCGGTGCGCACCTGGCTGACGATGTTGAGCAGGTTGTCGTTCATGGTCTTGAGCGCGGTAAGCAGCTGGCCGGTTTCATCCTTGCCGCCGGCCACGATGGCCGAGCTGAGGTCGCCCGCCGCGACCGTTTCGGCAATGACCACCGCCTGCGTAAGCGGACGCGTGATGCTGATCGTCAGCAGCCACGCCAGCGTGCCGCCCAGCACCAGTTCGACGATGCCGAGGATGATCAGCATGTTGCGGCTGGACGAATAGTAGTGGGCAACCGCGTCCGCCGAGGTGCTGATTTCCTGGCGCTGCATGTCGCGGAACTTCGCCACCGCGCCGGTGTAGGAGGCATACAGCGGCATGAATTTCTCGGCGGTCATCTTCTTGACCTCGTCCATGTTGCCTGCCTTCTTGAGCTTGAAGATATCGTTACGCACCGCCTGGTAGGTATCGCGTATCTTGTTGATCTCGCCCAATTGTGCAACCTCTTGCGGCGCGATGTTGATTTCCTCGATCTTCTTGCGCATCGGCGCAATGCGCGCTGACTCGGCGGCGATCTGCGCCGTGAAGTATTGCTGCGTGTCCGGATCTTCCGACTTGATCACGGCCAGCGTGCGGATGCCGCTCTCACGGATCACCGCCAGCCATTCGACGGCATTGCGTTCGTTGGTGACGGAGTCGGTGGTGATCGACACCACCGCAGCGTTGATTTGCTGCAAGCGCCAGACGCTGATGCCGAGCATCACGACCATGAGCATGAGGATGACGACGAAACCGATGCCGAGGCGTACGCCGATTTTAAGATTTTTCATAAGAGGCTCCTGGCGGAAAAAAGACAATAGGCAGCGCGATTTCAACGCAATGCAGATACCGGCCGGCAAGGCGGCAATTTCAAGCGAACAGTAAGCGCGCAGGCAAGATCAGACTTCGCCTGCGCGGAGTGATGCGCACACGTTGCGGATAGCAACCCGATGCAGCAATGGGGAGAGGGTTTTTTCCTCGGCAACCGCGGTCGGCGGGTGCCTACCGGCAATTATATTTTTATCAGTTGCCGCTCCATACCTGCACGATAGGGCATACGGCGTTTTCCAAGCAGTCGAACAGAGAGGTTTTCGGGCGGTATTTGCGCGTTAGCGGCCGGGCCAGCGCTCACTTGATTTGAACAGCGCGATTTCTTCCTGCAGCCAGGCGCGGAAATGTCCGACCTGCGGCTTGTTCAGCGTTTCCGCATGGCACACGAAATAGTGGGCGCGCTCGCTTTTCCACGCGATGTCGAACAGGCGCACCAGTTCTCCGGCGGCGATTTCCTGGGAGGCAATGGCATGCCGCGTCAACGCTACACCAGCGCCGTCGGCTGCGGCGCGCAAGGTCAGCGACGAATCCTGCGTCACCAGTCCGCCGGCCGGGTCCGGCAGATCCAGCCCGGCCAGCCTGAACCACGGCAACCAGGATTCCTCCAGGCCGTCCATGCGCAACAGCACGCAGTCGCGCAATTGCTGCGGCGAGGACGGCAGGCGACCCTGGCGATAGTTCGGGCTGGCCACCGGATAGTAGAAATCCTCCATGATCAATTCCGCTTTCAGGCCGGGGTAATTGCCCAGCCCGAAGCGCACGCCGACATCGATGCCGTCACGTGCGAGGTCGTTGAGATGGCTGCTCGATTGCAGGATGACTTCGATGTCCGGATAGCGGTCGATGAACTTCCACAGCCGGGGCGCCAGCCAGCGCGAGGCGAACGAGGGGGGCGACGAGACGACCAGGCGTTGCCGGCCGCCCTGTGCCTGCAGCATGTCGGTGGCGGCGGCGATTTCGGTCAGGGCATTGCGGATCGCGCCGGCGAAGTGCCGCCCGGCTTCGGTAATGGCGATGCGCTTGCCGTTGCGGGTGAACAACGGCAAGCCCAGTTCCTCTTCCAGCGCACGGATCTGGTGACTGATCGCGCCCGGCGTGACGTGGATTTCCTCGGCCGCGCGTGAAAAGCTGTCGTGGCGCGCAGCGGCCTCGAAAGCGCGCAATGCGGCGAGATTGGGCAATTTGCGGAAGTCGACCATGGCATGTGAATAGAACTAATAAGAGACGCCAATATATATCGTTTTGGTTTGTCTGTGGCGCTGACTAAAATGGCTTCACAGATCGCACAACAGCGCCAAAGCCGCAGCAACAAGACACATTGGGCAGATCGACCAAGCGTTTACCGGCTCAACCGAGAGAGGGCAACATGCAAAATATATTCACTAAGCGAACCATCCGGCTGCAAGCCGGCGACGTCATGTCGCTGCAGGTCACGCGTCCGGTTTGCCTCCAGGTCGGCAGTGGCCGCGTCTGGGTCACGATCCAAGGCGGGCGCACCGATTACTGGCTGGGCGGCGGCCAGAGCCTGGATATCCCCGGCCAAGGGCTGGTGGTGATTGAGTCGGTCAACACGGCCAGCAAGCTGCAGGTCGGACTGTGCCGGCGTCATTGGCTGATGCGGCTGGCCTACGGCGTGGGGACGCTGGCCCGGCGTCTGCGCGGCCGACGCGCGGCGCCGGGCGCTGCTGCAGGCAGTTGCGGGCAGCTGTAAGGTTTCCGGGCTGCAAGCCGGCCGGCGCGGCCCGGCGCAACCCCGCGATTTTCGTTACACTTGCGGCCATATGCATACCGCACCACAAGCCCCATCGGCACTCCCGGCTGTCGCAGCGCCGCCGCCGCAGATCGTCCGGCGTGGCGTTGAAGACTACCAGGTCAGTTTCGACGCGATGCGCGCCTACACCGACAGCCGCACCGCAGACTCCCCCGACCAGCTCTGGATCGTTGAACACCCGCCGGTATTCACGCTCGGCCTGGGCGCCGATATCGCCCATGTGCTCAATCCCCATGCCATTCCCGTGGTCCAGACCGATCGCGGCGGTGAAGTCACTTACCACGGCCCCGGCCAAGTGGTGGTCTACCTGCTCATGGACTTGCGCCGCAACCATCCGGGTGCGCGCCTGTTCGCCCGCGAATTCGTGCAAAAGATCGAACAGGCGGTGATCGACACGCTGGCGGCGTATAATCTCGCTGGTGAGCGCAAGCAGGGCGCGCCCGGCATCTACGTCAGCGCAGGGCCGTGGCAGGGTGCCAAGATTGCCGCGCTGGGCTTGAAAATCCGCGCCAGCGGTTGCACCTATCATGGCGTATCGCTCAACGTGGCGATGGACCTGACGCCGTTTTCCTGGATCAACCCTTGCGGCTACGAAGGCCTCGCCACCGTCGACATGCGGACGCTGAACGTCGACGCGCCGCTGAGCGACGTGCAGACGCTGCTTGCCGACCAACTCCTTGCGCATTTTGCCTTACCGCCGTCCGCCTGAGACGGTCAAAGAAATCACTACTATGACTACCGAAATCACTCCAGCCGCGCCGACGCTGCGCAATGCCAACGACAAGCAAAAGGGCGCAGGCAAGACGGCCTGGATCCCGATCAAGATCATGCCGGCGGAAAAGCTCAAGAAGCCCGACTGGATTCGCGTCAAGGCCGGCTCGCCGACCACGCGCTTCTACGAAATCAAGGACATCCTGCGCGCCAACAACCTGGTGACGGTATGCGAAGAAGCGTCCTGCCCCAACATCGGCGAATGCTTCGGCAAGGGCACCGCGACCTTCATGATCATGGGCGACAAGTGCACCCGCCGCTGCCCGTTCTGCGACGTCGGCCATGGCCGTCCCGATCCGCTCGACCCGAATGAACCGGAAAACCTGGCCCGCACCATCGCCCAGCTCAAGCTGAGCTACGTCGTGATCACCAGCGTCGACCGCGACGACCTGCGCGACGGCGGCGCCGGCCACTTCGCCGCCTGCATCCAGCGCGTGCGCGAATTGTCGCCGGAGACCCGCATCGAGATCCTGACCCCGGACTTCCGCGGCCGCATGGACCGCGCCCTGGAAATCCTCAAGATGGCGCCGCCCGACGTCATGAACCACAACCTCGAAACCGCCCCGCGCCTCTACAAGGAAGCGCGTCCCGGTTCCGACTACGAATATTCGCTGAACCTGTTGAAGCGTTTCAAGGACCTGCACCCGAACACCCCGACCAAGTCCGGCATCATGGTCGGCCTCGGCGAGACCGACGAGGAAGTCCTGCAAGTCATGCGCGACATGCGCGCCCACAACGTCGACATGCTGACCATCGGCCAATACCTGATGCCCAGCGGCGACCACTTGCCGGTGCGCCGCTACGTGCACCCCGACACCTTCAAGATGTACGAAGAAGAAGCCTACAAGATGGGCTTCGTGCACGCCGCCGTCGGCGCCATGGTGCGCTCGAGCTACCATGCGGACCAGCAGGCGCACGGCCTGGTTGGTTTGTGAATTCCAACGGCAACGATAAACGCAACTGAACAATGATCATCGCTACTCTACAAAGATAGATGCAACCGTAGAGAGCGACGATGCAGTCACTGCCTGAACTATCCAATCTCACGCCCGGATAACCGGGTATGGCGATTGGATCGGTTTGGGGATTGCGAGTATCCAGGACGTAGTCGTCTTTATTCACAGCCCAGCATCAAGTTGTCCTCTCGACGGCACGTTCGGATTCTCCGACCAGGCCGCGCTTCCGAAGCCCTTCCGTCACCGCTCACCAGCAACCGGTCTCCAATTACCGATGTACCGATGGTGCATCCCGGTACAGTCAGTACCGAATGAGACACGCAATTGCATGATTCATGTGCAGGAAGAACAAAAATAATATATGATGGTCATCATGCAAAATAAGCCAGCCAAAACCGCAACCAGGAAACGTAAGGAAATCTCGCACGATCGTATCGTGGAGGTGGCGGCGCGCGCCATCCGTCGTAGTGGCTATGCGGGTACCGGCCTGGCTGACATCATGAAGGAAGCCGGCCTGACGCACGGCGGTTTTTACGCGCACTTCAAGTCGCGCGACGCCTTGCTGGCCGAGGCTTGGAGACATGCGGGGGCCGAATCGGCCGCTCTGGCGGCTCGGGTGACCTCCGCTGCGCCGCCAGGGCAGGCAATACAGGCCATGATGCAGGCGTATTTATCGTCCGAGCATATCAGTGCTATTGAGACTGGGTGCCCGGTGTCGGCACTGGGCTCGGAAATGCCGCGCCAGTCTCCCGAAGTGCGGCGTGCCGCAACGATACATATCAAGGAGATGATCGATTTGATTGCCCGCCAGCTACCGGACTGGGGGCAGCTGCAGGCGCACCAGCAGGCGATGGCGCTGCTGTGCGCCTTGATCGGCACCACCGTGATCGCGCGGGCGGTTGATGACCCTGCGCTGTCTGAGGCGCTGCGCGCGGCCACGATGAAGCACTTCAACCCTGCTACCGATTGAGTTTTCCGGTAGTTTTTTTTGATCATAAATATGATGATTATCATATTTATGCCTTTTGTTCGCTGGAAATCCAGTACAGCAGTGCTAGCTCTTTAAGGATCTTCGATGTCAACATCCACACGAAAAATCGCCGTGATCACCGGCGCCTCGTCGGGAATCGGCGCAGTCTATGCCGACCGTTTCGCCAAACGCGGTTACGACCTGGTATTGGTCGCCCGGCGCGCCGACCGGCTGCAAGCGCTGGCGGCGACGATTTCCACGACGCATGGCGTCAGCGTCGAGACGTTGGTTGCCGATCTGGCCACGGATGACGGCCAGGCCAGCGTAGCGCAAGTCCTGACGACGAACCCGGCAGTCAGTGTCCTGGTGAACAACGCCGGCATCGCACGGCTCGCGCCCATCGCCGGCGGCGCTCTGGAAGATTCCACGTCGCAAATTGCGCTGAACATCACCGCGCTGACGCGCCTGACGCACGCGGCCTTGCCTGGCATGAAGGTGCGTAACGAAGGCTTGATCATCAATATCTCCTCCGCGCTGGCGCTGCATTCTTTACCGATCAGCTCGGTGTACAGCGGCACAAAAGCGTTTGTCCTGAGTTTCAGCCGCGGTCTGCAGCAAGAGCTGGCCGACACGGCGGTCAAGGTGCAGGTCGTACTCCCGGCCGCCACAGCCACGGAGGTCTGGGACCAATCCGGCGTACCGCTCTCTGCCCTGAATCCCGATACGGTCATGCCGACGGAAGCGATGGTCGATGCGGCCCTGGCCGCGCTGGACCAAGGTGAAAGCATCACATTGCCCGCAGTGGCTGACGCGGGAGCCATTGAGCGTTTTGAATCGGCGCGCGCTGCGCTCTTTGCGGGTACGCAAACCGGCAAGGTCGCGCCCCGATTGCTGCCGGCCTGAGCTACGCCCATAGCCGCGCCGGGAATCCTGGCAGCGGTTGTCATTGAAGCCATGTTCACGTTGGCGCTGCTGCATGTCGGCCGGCAATCATCACCGACCCGGGGGCGGTGAGGACAGGGTTGACCCCGCGCGGCAGGTCGATGCAAGGACCGTCGCCGTACATAGAAAGAAAAAGAGGGAAAGCATGAAAGCACTCGTCCTGAAAAGCTATGGCGGACTCGACAAGGTCGACTTCGCCGAAATCCCGCGACCAGTGATCAAACCAGATGAAATCCTTGTTCAGGTGCTCGCTGCCGGGTTGAATCCTATCGACTACATGATCGCGAAGGGCACATTCAAGCCCATCTTGCCGTTGCGACTGCCCCACACAGTCGGCAGTGACCTGGCAGGTATCGTGGTGGAAGCGGGAAGCAAGGTAACGCGCTTCAAGCCGGGCGACGCCGTGTTCGCCAGCATCTTTGACCTTCCGGGCGGCAGCCTCGCCGAATTCGCTGCTGTGCCTGAATATGCAGCCGCGCTCAAGCCGGCCAATCTGGACTTTATACAGGCGGCCTCGATCCCGATGGTTGGCCTTACATCGTGGCAGGCGTTGCATGAGCGCGCGCAACTTAAACCAGGGCAGAAGGTATTCATCCCGGCGGGTTCTGGCGGTATAGGCACTTTCGCTATCCAACTGGCCAAGCATTTTGGGGCGACGGTGGGTACCACGACCAGCAGCGTCAATGTGAACCTGGTGCGTAGCCTCGGGGCGGACGAAGTAGTGGACTACAAAAAGCAGGACGTGGAGGACGTGCTGCGGGGCTACGATGCCGTGCTCGGCACCGTCAGGGGCGACGCGCTGGAAAAGTCCCTGGCGATCCTGAAACCCGGCAGCAAGGTGGTTTCGTTGATAGGGCCGCCGGACGCCGCCTTCGCCCGTGCGCGCGGGATGAACTTTCTCATGAAGGTGGTGTTCAGCCTGTTGAGCGCGAAGATCATTCGCCGCGCAAAAAGGCGCGACGCCAGCTATTCCTTCCTGTTCGTCCGCTCAGATGGCGGCCAGCTTGCCGAAATCGGCGATTTGCTTGCGAGCGGGCGAATCCGCCCTGTGATCGATAGGGTGTTTGCGTTTGATCAGGCGAAGGATGGGCTCGTCCATCTTGAACAAGGCCGTGCCAAAGGCAAGGTGGTAGTGCAGATGAAGCAATAGCGCGGCCGCGTGCTTGCGTGCAGCG
>Ga0308165_1001101_pt1 | contig 40431 bp, 40 predicted proteins | sample PhyWR2_FD_201032 | JGI IMG/M metagenome (GOLD analysis project Ga0308165, IMG submission 201032) | Phyllosphere microbial communities from UC Gill Tract Community Farm, Albany, California, United States - DLSLW.R2 | ecosystem: Host-associated > Plants > Phyllosphere > Unclassified | place: USA...
CCGTGGTAAGCGGTGTGAGGGTAATTAATACGGAGAAAAGAATTAAAAACTGGCAAACTGCTTTGCGTAGTTATGTAGAAAACGGGGGAACCATTGTAATGCAGTACAATACTACACAGGATATGGCATTACAAGACTTTGGTATTTATCCGTTCTCTATCGGAGGCAAAAGGGTAACGGAAGAAAATGCAGAAGTTAAATTTTTAAAACCAGAGCATAAATTGCTGAACTATCCGAATAAAATTACTTCAGATGATTTTAAAGGATGGGTTCAAGAGCGTGGTGCTTACTTCCCCGATCAATGGGATGCCAAATACGAACCGCTTTTCGAAATGCACGATACAGATGAGGAACCTCTTCAAGGATCGACGCTATATGCCAAGTATGGTAAAGGAAATTTTATTTATACTCCTTTAGCCTTTTTCAGGCAATTGCCTGCCGGAAATGTTGGTGCGGCAAGGCTGTTCTTTAATTTTTTATCAGCAGGGAAGTGATGAAAAATCAATTCAAAAACTGGAATACATGGTACATACTACTCGCTTTAGCATTGGTATTTCAGATTGTATTTTATTATCTGTTTACTAAATTTTGGGCATGAGCAATATCGATTGGGCTGTATTGATATTTACCTTGCTTGCGGTGGTTACCTACGGAGTTTTTATCGGCCGTGGCCAAAAAAGCAATGCTTCTTATTTAAAAGCGGATAATAAAATGCCCTGGTATATCGTATTATTGGGCATTATGGCCACACAGGCCAGTGCCATTACTTTTTTATCGGCCCCTGGGCAGGCATATACCGATGGGATGCGCTTCGTTCAGTATTATTTTGGTCTGCCATTGGCGATGATTGTCATCTGTATTACTTTCATCCCGATTTTCCAAAAGTTAAATGTTTACACCGCTTACGAATACCTGGAAAACCGATTCGATAAAAAAACAAGGGTTTTAACCTCCTTACTATTCTTGTTCTCTCGTGGATTGTCTACAGGAATAAGTATCTATGCCCCAAGTATCATCCTCTCGAGTGTTTTAAACTGGAATATTTATTTAACCAATATCTTAACAGGGGGGATCTTATTGATTTATACCTATGTAGGCGGCGCCAAAGCCATTGCCCATACACAAAAGTTGCAATTTCTGATTATTTTAGGAACGATGGCCTTTGCTGGATACCTTTTGGTACAGAACATGCCCAATGGTATAGGTTTTAAAGATGCGTTATATCTTGCCGGGAAATCAGGGAAGTTAAACGTAATTACCACCGAATTCGATTGGAAGGATAAATACAATATCTGGAGTGGCTTAATTGGGGGTTTTTTTCTTGCACTATCTTATTTCGGTACAGATCAAAGTCAGGTGGGGCGGTACATTACCGCAAAAGACAATACCAATGCAAAAATGGGTCTGTTACTAAACGGACTGGTTAAAATTCCAATGCAATTTGCTATCCTGTTGATTGGGGCTTTACTGTTTGCTTTTTTCTCCTTAAAACCTGCACCAATTTATTTCAATGAGCGCTCTTATCAGTATTTAAAAGAGACACAACCTCAGCAAGCAGCTATTTTCGAAAAAGAACACAATGAATTGGCGCAGAAGTTCAATCAGCAATCAAAAGCCATCCTTATAGAAAAGGAACAGCAATCGCCACTGTTAAACGCTTCCATTGAAAATTTTAAGTCAACCCAAAAGCAAGTGAAAGAATTGCACGGGAGAGTAGAAGAGGCAATCAACAAAGCAAACTACAATGCAGAAAAAACTGATACCAATTATATCTTTTTATACTTTGTGAAAAACACCCTTCCGGTTGGAATGATCGGGTTGCTTTTCGCTGTGATATTTTTAGCGAGTTGGGGTTCTATTTCTGCAGCGTTAAATTCTTTGGCCGCTTGTTCATTGAAAGATGTACACCTCATTTTTAGAAAAAAAGAGGTGGACGATGAAACCGAGCTAAAATATAGCCGACTGCACACTTTGGCCTGGGGTATTTTTTCGATAGCTGTTGCCATGTTTGCCACGCAGATGGGTTCGTTAATAGAAGCTGTAAATGTGCTGGGTTCATTATTTTACGGACCGATACTTGGCATTTTCCTCGTTGCATTTTATTTTAAAAAAATAAATGGTCCGCTGGTATTTATTGCTGCAATCTTGTCCGAAATCGCTGTTATTGCGGTGTATGAGTTCGATATTGTTTCATTCTTATGGCTCAACGTTATTGGTGCTGCCGCAGTTATTCTATTTTCGGTAATCGGTCTTGTGCTTTACAATCCAAAAGCCTCAAACAACAGTCCATCTTAATTTTACCTGAAACAGATATTTGCTTCCCAAGCGCATGAATAAAATGTAATACCTTAGTTTTAAAATAAATTACGCTAAATAATGAACGAAGCTTGGGTAGATAGATGGAACGACCGTTATAGTACCGATGAATTTGCATACGGAGAAGAACCAAATAATTATCTAAAAGAACAATTAACTAAACTCGATACCGGATCAATCCTTTTTCCTGCTGAAGGGGAGGGCCGTAATGCCGTTTTTGCGGCAAAAATCGGATGGGAAGTTTCTGCCTTTGATATCAGTATTGAAGGAAAAAATAAAGCACTTCAACTTGCAACAAATAATAATATAAGTGTTGACTACCAGGTTGGTGCATTAGAAAATTTGGATTATGAGGCTGAGCAATTTGATGCCATTGCTTTAATTTATGCACACTTTCCGGCGGCTATTAAATCATCCTATCACAAAACATTGAGCAAATATTTGAAAAAAGGCGGATTGATTATTTTTGAAGCTTTCAGTAAGAAACACCTCGATTATCTGGCCAAGAACGCAAAAGTTGGTGGACCAAAAGAAATCAATATGCTGTTTTCTACAGCCGAACTCAAATCTGATTTTCCTGATTTCGAAATTATTGAACTAGAAGAAAAAGAAATCGAACTGAACGAAGGCTTATATCATAACGGGCAAGGTTCAGTAATTAGATTTATAGGGAAGAAAAAATAGAGATTTAATGGTGAAATAATAAAAACATTCAAGCGTTTTTAGACACTGGGATTATAGTTTTTATCAACCGAAAGCCATAAATTCGTAAAATCAAAAACAACAAAAACAGATAAATATAATACTATGAAAACGATGATTAAATCAATCGCTTTGCTATTTACGGCAATTACCATTTCTGTAAGCGCAATGGCACAAGATGCTCAGCCTAAGCCAAGTCCTGCGGCTACTGCAACAGGAAAAGTAAAGGGGGCAACCATTACCATTAATTACAGCAGTCCTGCAGTAAAAGGACGTAAAATCTGGGGCGGCCTAGAAGCTTTTGATAAAGTATGGCGTGCTGGTGCAAACGAGGCAACCACTTTCGAAACTGATAAAGATATCATGGTAGAAGGTAAAGCTTTGGCAGCGGGCAAATACAGCTTCTTTTTAATCCCTAAAGAGAACGGAACCTGGACAGCGATCTTTAATAAAGAACCAAAACAGTGGGGTGCTTACAAATACGAAGAAGCTAAAGATGCTTTACGTGTTGAGGTAAAAACAAAAGCATTAAAAGCTACTCAAGAGCGTTTAGTTTATAAAATTACCAAAAGTGGTTTCTCTTTAGACTGGGATAAAATTTCAGTTCCGGTTACGATTAAGTAATACAGTAAAATTGTTTAGAGCCGTCCAGATTTTTATGTGGACGGCTTTTTTATGCATTGTTTTTTTGGAAAATTTTTATCGAATCATGTTTGATTATTTTTATTTTTTGATGTTAAACCAAACTTTATGTTCAAAAACTGTGTTCAATGTTATTTTTGTTAAGATGTCGTATCGTAGTGTGTTAAGTGGGTATGGTCGTCATGCTGAATTTATTTCAGCATCTTTCCTGCTAATAGGTAGACCCTGAAATAAATTCAGGGTGACGGCAGTAAAAACCTGCTTTTCTGTAAAGAACCTAACACATAATATCTACTTCATGTTAAAATGCTATTTTAGGCCGATTTAAAAACAACAAATTATAATGAAGTTTTCCCTCAAACTATTGGCCTTTTTGCCGCTCATCTCATTAAACGTTTTAGCTCAACAAAAAACACAGCATTTTTCTGTCAAAACTGCAAAGCCTGTAGATCAGGTAAATGTTTTTTTAGGCTCTTCTGCCGATCATGGTCAGATGTCGCCAGCTGCATCGGCACCATTTAGTATGTTGAGTATCGGTCCGCAAACTTATCCTAAAACGCATACCGGTTACGAATATCTAGCTAAGAAATTTGAAGGTTTTACCCATAACCGTTTCGAGGGAGTGGGCTGCCAGGGTTCTGGAGGGAATATTTTTATCAAACCATTTTTAGGTACCGATCCAGCTCAATCAGAATTAATAAAAGCTTCAGAAAAAGCAAGCCCTGGATACTATGAGGTGGGGTTCGAAAATAAAATTAAAGCCAGTTTTACCGTGTTGGGTAAAGCAGGGAAACACGCCTATCAATTTCCAAAAGGTGCCAAAGGGCTTTATCTCGATTTGGGCTATGCTTTTAATGGTGCTTTTGTTGCCGAGTCGCACGATGTAAACGGGAATTCTGTAAGCGGCTGGATTACTTCTAAAACAACTTGTGGAGCAGGTAAATACAAACTGTTTTATTACATGGAAATTGGCGATGACGTATCGTGGAAAGTGATCGACGACCACAAGTTGATCGCCATGTTAAAGGGAGATGTTACTTCAACAGGCATCAATATCGCACTTTCATCGGTAAGTGTAGAAGCCGCAAAAGCAGCCATTAACAAAAATCCTTTCAACATGGTGAAAGAACAAAGTAAAGCCGATTGGAATGCAAATCTTTCTAAAATTGCAGTAAACGGTGATCTGGAAAGCGCAAAATTGTTTTATTCACTTTTGTACCGCACCATGCAGTCGCCTTATGTAATTTCTGAAGCCAATGGAACCTACCGCAATACAAAGGGCGACACACAGAAAGATAAAGAAATCCGTTATAACGGCTGGGCCATCTGGGATAATTACCGCACCCAGTTACCTTTGCTCTCCTTAATTGAGCAAGATCGTTATGCTGGGATGATTAGTTCTATAGCCGATTTGTACAACTCCGGCAAAAAAGATTATGCAGGGCAAAATGAACCATCAAATACTGTACGTTCTGAACATGCCATTGTGGTTTTGCTCGATGCTTACCGAAAAGGCTATCCGGTTGATTTCAATAAGATTGCTGATTCGTTGGTAAAAGAGGTTGTTGGTCTGGATTATAAATCGCCAGATAAAGCACTCGAATCGAGTTATGACAATTGGGCTTTGGCCGAAATCTTCAAAATTTTAAAGAATAAGGAAAAATCGGATTTTTATCTTGATAAAGCGCTGGAGTATAAGAAATACTGGAATAAGGACTTTAAAGATTTAAGCAAAAATGATGTAGACCGAATGCAGGCCCGTGGTTTGTATCAGGGTACCATTTGGCAGTATCGTTGGTTTGTTCCATACGATTTTAAGGGACTGATTGAGCTGGATGGCGGAGAAGAATCTTACCTCGCCAAACTTGACGAGTTTTTTGCACGCGATTTATATAACCATGCCAACGAACCCGATCTTCAGGTTCCATTGATGTATAATGTAACTAAATCAGGATATAAATCGCAATATTGGATGCACCAATTGGCTGCTGATACCGTTATCCAAAATTATTTTAACGATAACAGTAGGGGAATCGGTAGTTATATTGGAAAAATTTATAGAAACCAACCGCATGCTTATCTCCGTACAATGGATGATGATGCCGGGGCGATGAGCGCCTGGTATGTGTTTGCCGCAAGTGGTTTTTCACCTGCCTGCGTGGGGTGGCCAGTGTATTATTTAAATGTTCCTTTATTTCCATCACTTACCTATAACTTGCCAAAGGGGAAAACTTTTACCATCGAAACAGAGAATTTTAACTTAAAAAACAAATATATCAAGGCAGTTTTCCTTAATGGAAAATCTTTTAAAAAGAATTATATCACACAGGAGGATATTAATGCAGGAGGAGTGCTTAAGATTGTATCTTCAGCTATTCCCGTGAAAATTTCGGATACTGAGAACTGGATTTCGAGTCTTGAAAAATAATTTTGAAAAATTAATATCAACTGGCAAACTTATTTTGGTAAATCATGTTGTTCTAGTATAAAATTCAAGATCATGGCACCTTTAAAATTAAGCGAAGAACAGCATGCTACATTAAGCAATAGAAACACAGTAGAACAAGCTAACGACCAACCTTTAGAGCTTCACCCAGAAGCATATAAAGTAAAAGGCCCATCTCCCGATAAGATGAAAACAGTATCATCATCATTAAGGAATTATGCGCACGGTTTGTACGGTTTGTTGTAAAACGCCTCCAGTAAAATCTATTCATACCAGATTATATAAAAGCGGTTAAGTGTAAAAGCTTAGCTGCTTTTTTTGTTTAGCAAACCCAATGACCTGTTATTTGCTCATCGTATCATCTTCCTGAACTCGCTTCAGGACCTTATATCGAAAGATGCTGAAACAAGTTCAGTAGGACGTTATTTATAAAGCCCTATCTTGTTGCCATGAAACTAAGCGCAGGTATTTTACTCTTCAGAAATAAAGATCAGCAGCCCGAATTTTTTCTTGTACACCCTGGTGGGCCGTTCTTCGCCAAAAAAGACCTTGGTTTTTGGACTGTACCCAAAGGAGAGTTAAATGAAGACGAAAAAGCTTTAACAGCGGCTATCAGAGAATTTGCAGAAGAGACGGGCAAAACCTTATCGGGTGATTTTATCGAATTATCTCCTGTTGTACAAAAAGGAGGTAAAAAGGTTTTGTGCTGGGCTGTAGAAGGAGATCTTGATGCTTCAACAATTGTTAGTAATACCTTCGAAATCGAATGGCCACCACGATCAGGTAAAAAACAGAGTTTTGCCGAGGTGGATAAAGCTAAATGGTTTACTTACAGGAATGCCATTAAACACATCAATGAAAAACAGGTTGCCTTGCTCGACGAATTGATATCAAAACTAGGCAGTTAATTCGAAATGTGAGATTTCCTTTCCGGCTCCGTTGATAATCACCGAAATCTGGTGATCGCCCAAATGAAATTTCCGTGTGGTAATGAGCACGAATTTTTGTTTACGGAAAATATTGACTACCGCACCAGCCGGATAAATCCGCTCAGATATTTTATACACCTTTTTGGTGTTCTGGCCATTTTGCTTTTTATAATAAATGGCGTATTCCAATCTCACTTTTTGCCCGGTAGGATTTTCATTCAAAATAGAAAACGAAAACTCCAGACTTTCGCCGATTTTGATTTCAGGCGTTAAGATTTTAAAATCTTTTAACAAAATGCCTTTATCATCTAAGCCATAGTGTTTCAAGATGTCTTGATGTCCCTGTTTAAGCAAAGTCCGGCTACCGTGCTTGATAATGGCATCTGTTTCGCTGCCTAGGCCCGACCAGTTTTTAGCAACACTTAAAACCACTTGAGGATGATCTTTGGCAATATCGTTCAAGCTGTTGGCTACGCTCCGCCTTACATATTCAGATGGATCTGTTTTGAGGTTCTCAAGTATCGGTAAAATAGATGTCGGGTCTTTTTTCAGAAAAGGAATACCCATGGCCCATGGCAACCGAGGTCGGCTGCCTTCACTGGCAAGTCTTCTTACTTTGTGGCTTTCGTGCAACGACCATTGATGCATTTTTACAATCATCTTATTTTCGTATTTTAAAATGAAAGGACGTACTGCAAACTCACAGCTTACAAACTGGGTAACAAATTCTAGTGCTTCCACAGAGGTTTCAAAATCATCAAGGCCATAAGTTTCAACATAATCGGGAAGAAACATATAAGCCAGGCCATCTTCTCCAATTCCCTGAATTCTTAATTGTACAATTGTTTTTTTGATCAGTTCAACGGTTTGAGGATAATTTTTAGGTAAAAAATCATGCAGTACCCTCGAAGTATGTTTCATTCGCTCTTTCAACTCTTTGGCTTCAAATTCGGGGCTGAAAATATTTTTAATAAACTTTCCTTTGTCGAAATCTGGAACTGTAACCCCTAGTGCATTGGTTAATCTATCATAAAATGCAGGAGAATATAAATTTTTAAGCGGACTAGCCATGTTGTGGGGATTTTTGAATCGGATAGCATGAATATAATGCTTGCTAATTTACTAAAAATATTAGTAATTGGAAGGGGGTTTATTAAAATAATTATTTATGTCGCCATTTTTACATAACGGTAAATAATTTTAGCTTTTTCTTTGGCACATTTGTTTAATACAAAATTACGAAATGAATACACAAAAAATAGGTTGGATCGGACTTGGCAATATGGGTATCCCAATGGCAGAACAATTGATCAAAGCGGATTATGCGGTTACGGTTTATAATCGGAGCAAGGAAAAAGAAGCTGCATTGAAAGAAATGGGCGCATCAATTGCTGAAACGCCAAATGATCTGATTACGGCTAATGATGTAGTCATTGTGATGGTTTCTGATGATGCCGCAATCGAACAAATTTTTAAAGGAGAAGATGGCCTTTTTAGTGCAGAAATCCCTGGCAAAATCATCATCAATATGAGTACGGTTTCTCCCTCAATTTCAAAAGAAATGGCAGCATTTTGCAAGGAAAAAGGAAGTGTATATTTAGATGCTCCAGTTTCGGGAAGTGTAAAACAAGCCGAAACAGGTCAGTTGGTGATTATGGTTGGAGGCGAAGAAGATGCTTTTAACAAGGTAAAACCGATTCTCGAAAAAATGGGAAAAATGGCTGTACGCCTTGGCGAAACAGGTGTGGGTAATGTAGCGAAACTGGCCATTAATTCATTATTGGCATTATATACGCAGGGTTTGGCAGAAACGGTAGTGTTTGCCAATCAGCAAGGCATTAAAACCGAAGACCTGCTCAATTTGATCAATAACGGAGCTATTGCCAATACATTTACTAAGATTAAAGGTGATGTAATTGTAGCTGGTAATTATAAGCCTGCTTTTGCCCTTAAACACATTGTAAAAGATTTAAATTTAGCAAAAGCAATTGGTCTTGATTCGCCATTGGCGAGAACGGCGCTTACCACCTTTACAGATGCATCTGCAAATTATGGAGAAGAAGATCTGATTGCGGTAATTAAGCAGCTTAAAGGATAATTTTTTTAAGCTAACTCAGATCATTATTAGTAATCAATCTGCTCGGATAAAAATTCGAGCAGATTTTTTTGCATAATACCTTCTTTGTTTTGCCCCATTATCACATCATTTAATGTAATAACATATTTTGGGTAGTTATCTTCTATTTTTAAAAGATTTCCAAATTCTCGTGTAGCAGTATTTTCACTCTGTATGGTTAAACAAACTTGTATATACATCTTATTACCGTTTTTTTCTGACACAAAATCAATTTCATTATCGCCTAGTTTACCTACAAAAACATTAAAATTCTGTTGTCTTAAATGTAGATAAACTGCATTCTCCATCAATTTATGAATATCTGCCAATTGGTTAAAACCGGTAATGGCATTTCGGAGGCCTAAATCTTCAAAATAATACTTTTCTCCTATTTCGAATATTTTCAGTCCCCCAACTTCAGAGCGCTGAACCTTATGTATAAAAAAGGTGTTGCTTAATGCCCTCAGATAGTTTATGGTTAGTTGGGTAGAAATCTCAACTCTCTTTGATTTAAGATATTTGCTGATATTATTGGCCGAAAATAAACTGCCCATATTATCTGCAAGATGGGCTACCAAGTTTTCTAGAAAGGAAATATTACGGATATTCTCTCTGGCCACAACATCTTTTAGTATTATTGTAGCGTAAACACTTCGAAGGTATTCGTAAGGTAGGTTTTCTTGTAGTCCAATATTTGACAAAAAGGGCATTCCTCCATACTTTAGATAAAGAATAAGTGATTCTGATTTATTTTCAAGTTGATGAAATTCAAGAAATTCAAGAAAACTTAGAGAGTGAATCTGGAAGACTATATACCTCCCGGATAATTGAGTGGCAAGTTCGCCAGAAAGCATATGGGCATTGCTACCTGTGCAATATATATCACAGGTGTTTTTTGCAAGCAAACCTCGTAAAGTCCGCTCAAATTCTTTTACCTCTTGAACTTCATCAATAAAAAAGTAATTATTTTTATCAGTTGGAAATTTATCTTTTAGATAAGTAGTTAAATCTTCATGTGTTTTAATATGTGAAAAATCATCCTCTTCCATATTAATATATACAATATTAGCGTTGCTATCTATGGTTCTGATATTTTCCATCAACTGAAGCATTACATAACTTTTGCCCACACGTCTTTGACCATTAAGTACTTTTATTACCTGTTTATTGATGAAAGGAATGATCCGATTGGTATAAGTTGGTCTATTGATAAGTTTCATGTATATCGTATACTTTTATCAAAAATAATAAAAGTTTCATGTATATGGTATGATTTTATTAAAAATATAAAAAGTTTCATGTATATCGTAAAAAAAAATAATAACTAAACCTTCAATCCACCGAAGGTACTGCCTAAAATAATTGCCAGTACAATTAGAGTAATCACAACATACATTTTATCCTTTTCCAGTATAAAGGCAAATAGCGAAAATACAATGCGCATAATGGGGGTAATGATCAGCAATAACACCCCAAACTGGATAAAAGCCATAGGCTTAAAGGTGAAAATACCCATGAATATACCTTTGAAAGTGATGTAGTTATTTTCTTCACCTTTAAAAATGTGGTAGTCGGGACGGCCTTGCGCACCATTCTGGATTAAAAAAAGTATGCCGCCCGTTAAAACGACTAAACTGGCAGTGATTACACCAAACCTTAATAATTTTCCAACTATTTTTTCTACGTCGCGATCTTGTATCAATTGTGTGGCTATGATATTTTTCATGGTCTTCTATTTAAAATTTGTGTTGATAGCCGTTATAGATCATTTCGAAAGCCACGAATGTGATGGCAATGCAGAAAATGATCCTTAGGGTAGCTGGATTGATGCGGGTTAATAATTTAGCACCGGTAAAGGCGCCTCCTAAAACACCCAGTACAACTGGAAATGCAATGCCCGGATCCATATAGCCACGTTGGAGATAAACTACGGCGCTGGCAGCTGCGGTAACACCGATCATAAAATTGCTAGTTGTAGTACTTACTTTAAAAGGAATTTTCATTGCTGTATCCATGGCCAGTACCTTTAACGCACCAGAACCGATTCCTAACAAGCCCGACATTACCCCTGCAACCGTCATAATTGAAAAACCTGCACCTACATTTTTCAATTTATAATCAACTGTGCCTGTTTGCGTTGGGTAACTGCTGTTCAATTTCAATATTTCAGAGAGTTTACTGCCTTCAGTTAAAGCTTCCTGATTCTTTTTTCTTAATGTCATTGCCGCAGAGAAAAGCAAAACGCTGCCGAAAAGAATCGCAATGGTATTAGTAGGGGTATAAACAGCAATTAATGCCCCGATTACTGCGCCTACTGTTGTGGCGATTTCTAAAAACATACCCAATCGGATATTTGTAATCCCTTCCTTAATGTATGCGCTTGCGGCACCTGATGAATTGGCAATAGAAGCCAGCAAAGCTGCGCCGATGGCATAACGGATATCAACGTGAAAAACAAGTGTGAGCAATGGAATTACAACTACTCCACCGCCAAGGCCGGTTAATGATCCAACCAGGCCGGCAAGATAAGCGCCTAGGATTAAGATCAGGGTAAAAGTTAAAATTGACATGATATTTAGTGATTATTGTTCAGTATTGTTGTGGTTATTACGCTGGCAGTTTCGGTGTCGCCTTGCTTTATTGCATCAAACAATGCCTGATGCAGATGATGGCTCATGGCAAAATGGGCAATACCAGAAGGTGCCCTTTTGGCAAAGAAATCTCGGATGATAACCGTAAAGCTTTCATAAAGATCGGCCAGTACACGGTTTCCGGATGCATGTGCAATAGCCAGGTGAAATTCGATGTCGGCATTGGTACATTCGGTTCTTAATTCTTGCTCAATGGCTCGTTTCCTGCTTTCGAGGGCTTCATTAATAACGATAAGATCTGATTCAGTTCGGTTCTTTGTAGCCAAACGTACCATTTCCTGCTCCAATAAAGCCCTTACCTGATTGATCTCTTCAAATTTCGAGCTGCGTAACCGCTGTTCAATTGGTTCGGTAGGAACGGCATTAACTTTTGTGCCAAAGCCTTGCTGAACAGTAAGAATTCCAGATAGAGTAAGCGACTTTATAGCTTCCCGAACAGTAGAACGACCGACACCATATAATTCCATTAAGGAAGGTTCTGACGGGATTTTTTCTCCTACCTTAAATTTTCCATCCTTAATATCACTGCGGATTTTAGTGGATATCTGTTCAAAAAGTCTGCTTTCCTGTTTCATAGTTTTTAATAACGACACAAACATACGATGTTTTATTTAAACATCAGACGTTTTACTTCTTATTATTTCATTTTGTGGTAATAAGGTTCTCTTTATTATTTATAGGAGTATGCTTATCTATTCATTTTTAAAACTTTACGGTTTTCGGCTTGTTGTTTTTTTACTGACTCAAATAGGAAAATATGAACATTACATTAGAACAAGCTGAACATGCAGTTGCTGCAGCAAAGGCCAAAGCAATTGAAATTAATACTAAAATGAATATTGCCATTGTAGATACTGGAAGCAATCTACTTGCTTTTGCACGTATGGATGGTGCTTGGCTCGGCTCGGCTGATATTGCACAAAAGAAAGCCAAAACAGCCAATTGGTTCTTGATGGACACAAAAGCGTTAACACCTTTGGTTCAGCCAGGAGAGCCGTTATTTAATATAGAGCATTCAAACAGCGGTTTGATTACATTTCCAGGAGGAGTGGTGATCAAAAATCGCGCTGGTGAAATTATCGGTGCAATCGGGGTTTCAGGTAGTACTGTAGATGATGATCATGAGGTGGCTGTTGCAGGAGCAGAAGTCATTAAGTAAATAATGTTTTATTGCTGTTTATCTGCATGGCCGAAACAAATCCAGTTTATTTTTAAAAAAATGGGTAAAGGGAATGCACGATAAACAGCTTTTCTAATTAAGATCACCTAAATCCTGATTTTAAAATCAATTCAAGGATATTATGAATTGATTTTTTATTAAGCAGCGGTTTTCTCAAACCTATAGAAAGCTATTTGAACCCGAACTTCAGTGCTTACCTTTTCCGCGTGATTAAAAGTTCTATCAAATATTTTTGCTACCAATAGTCCACCTGATTATCTAAAAGTTTATTTTCTTATTTTATATTGTATCTATTTTAGTTGATATAAAGCTGGTTACTATATAAATATGAAAAATAAATAACCTAATATTTGCAACGTACGATAAATGTCGTACCTTTAAATTATGAAAAGTAATCATACTGGAAATAGCCTACCCGAACCTACTAAAGCTGAATTGGAAATTCTTCAGGTATTATGGGAATTCGGCCCATCTACAGTTCGCTTTGTAAACGATAAATTGAACAGCCAAAAGGAGGTAAACTATACCTCAACCTTAAAGCAAATGCAAATTCTGACCGAAAAGGGGATATTAAAACGTGATGAGAGCCAAATGAAACACATTTATATTCCGGTTGAGGCAGAAGAAAAAACCAAAGTTCAGTTGTTAGACCGTTTTGTAAGTACTTTATATAAAGGTTCGGCTTCGCAATTGATGATGCAGTTGTTGGGTAACAAAAAAACATCTAAACAGGAAATTGAAGAGATTAAGCGGCTATTGGATAGCATGGAATAATTAATAAAAACAGAATCTACAAGAACCACAATCATGGCGTTTAAATTAATTAAGCTTTTACCAGAAAACTGGCTGCATGCACTCGGCGCTACGCTGTTCCACTCGCTATGGCTTGGAGTAATTTTGTCGCTACTTGCAGGTTTGGTAATGTTTGCTACCCGTAAAGCCAGCGCTACCATCCGTTATAACTTACTCACGCTTTGTTTAGGGCTGTTCGTTATGGCCATTAGTATTATTTTTTTTAATGAACTTCAAAAACCTGTTGATTCAAACTTGAATCAGGTCGTAATAAATCTCCCAAGTGGCGATGTTAAACAAGCCGCAATTGCAAATGTCCAAAATGATATGTATGCAGGGTTAACTAAAATTCTTGTGTTATGGAATGCCTATGCTTATCAGATTGTACTGATCTGGTTTTTGATTATCTGCGGCAAAAGCATCCACTTAATGGTCGGTTTAAATGGTGTATATCATTTACGCAGGCATAAAACTTATGCTGCCGGTAAAAAATGGGACGAAAAGTTAACTGAACTTTCGGCAAAGATGGGGCTAAATCAACCTATTAAAATGATGCAGTCGGGCATTGCGCAAGCACCATTGGTGGTAGGGCATTTAAAACCACTGATCCTAATTCCGTTAGGTTTGTTAAACGGGCTTTCTAATGCCGAAGTTGAAGCAATTCTCTCTCATGAACTTGCACACATTAAACGGAAAGATTATCTGGTAAATCTGTTACAGAGTTTTATAGAAATCATTTTTTTCTTTAACCCAGCGGTACTTTGGGTATCACAATTAATAAAAACAGAACGCGAGAATTGCTGCGATGATTTGGCCATCGAATGTGTAAACGATCGCAAAAACTATGTTCAAGCCCTTATTGTATGTCAGGAATTTAAGCAGCGTGCACCTGCTCATGCCATGGCGATTACGGGTAAGAAAGGTAGCCTGCTGCACAGAGCGAGCAGGATGTTATTCAACACCAATTCAACTTTAAACAAAATGGAAAAAACAATATTAACCATCGCCCTGGTATCGGTAGTAGTTTGTACTGCTGCCTTTAAAAGCGTTGGCAATACAAAAACGGTTACCAAAAAAGAGTTGTCCAATTTAGTGCAGACCAAACAGGATAGCACAAAAAAAACTAAAACTACCGAGGTCAAATCTATAGACCAACTGGAAAAAGAGATCAATGCAAAAATGGATAACCAACTAAAGCAGTTGGATGAAAAGCGTGAAAAAGGCGAAACAGACGAAGATGTAAAGGCTAGAATTGCAGATAAAAAAGCTATAGAAGGTGATTTAATCAAGGTAAGAGAAGACGCAAGGATGAGGAAAGAAGATGCCAAGGCAAGAATAGCAGATGAAAAACTCCGTATCGCCGACGAGAAATTTGCTAAAGAAGAAGCAAAATTTGCTAAAGCAGATGCAGAATGGGCCAAGGAAGATGCCAAGTGGGCAAAGGAAGCTGATAAATGGGCGCAGGACGATAAAGAGGGTAAAGGAAATAGTGTACCGAGGCCACCTCGTCCACCAAGAGCGCCAAGAGCCGCGGTTGCTGTTCCGGCAACCCCAGCCGTACCTGCAGTTTCACCTTTACCCCCAGTACCGCCAACTCAGGTAACTCCACCAATACCTCCTACACCACCAGTGTATAATGAAAGAATGAACACCAAAAATAGCTCACAGCGTACCGTTACCACAACAAGCGTAACCAATGGCGATGGACACGATTATACCAACCAAATCAACCAACAATTGATGAAAGACGGTATCATCAACAGTACCAATAAATTATCTTACAAGCTCAACAAGGATGAGCTGATTGTAAATGGTGTTAAACAAAATGCAGAAGTTCAGAAAAAGTACAAGCAGAAATTTTTGAAAAACGATAACCATTCGTTGATGTACAATTTCCTGATCGAAAACAACAAAAATTAAGTTCTAAAAGCGCCAATCCAATTATACCTCATGAAATTTAAGCTCGTGGCTTTTTTTGCCCTATGGATAAATATTGCCATTACTTTTGCTCAAACTCAACCACCTCAAAGCCGGATTTATGGTCGTGTATTGGATGCCGATGGAAAAAATATAGAGTTTGCTACTGCTGCTCTGCTTAGTGGTTCGGAATTGTTAAAAACTACCTTTACCGAAAAAGATGGTCTGTTCAGTTTTGATAGGCTGGCATCTGGAAAATACCTGATCAAGGTGTCGGTTGTGGGTTCGCCAATTAATCAAACCGATACCTTGGTTTTAACCAACGATCATGCTGTCATCAATCTGGGCGACATCAGGATCAAAGCTGGAGCAACCAATTTAAAAGAGGTAAATATTTCCGGTCAAAAGGCTTTTGTAGAACGAAAGATAGACCGTACAGTGGTTAATGTTGATGCTTTGATCTCTAATGCGGGAACAACCGCTTTGGATGTGCTGAGCAAATCGCCCGGCGTAAATGTAGATCAGAATGGAGCAGTTTCGCTCAAAGGTAAAAACGGGGTAGCTATTTTTATTGATGATAAACCAACCTATTTATCTGGAAATGATCTGGAAAATTACCTGCGCTCCTTACCTTCCTCTTCTCTAGATCAGATTGAGCTGATGACCAATCCGCCAGCCAAATATGACGCTGCGGGAAATGGGGGCGTGATTAATATCAAAACCAAGAAAACCAAAACCGCTGGGTTTAATGGTGGGATTAACCTCAGCTTGAACCAGGGAGAATTAAGCCGATCTAACAATAGTTTTAATTTTAACTACCGCAAAGATAAAATCAATGTTTTCGGAAACCTGAGTTATAATCTGAACAACAGTTTTACTGATCTTGACCTGAACCGGAAATATAAAAATGACGATGGTAGTGCCAAATCCTACTTCAATCAAAATTCTTATTTCCGCAGGCATGGCAATACATTTAATTTAAAAACGGGGCTTGATTTTTATGCTTCTGATAAAACCACATGGGGTGTTGTGCTAACCGGAATGAACCGTATTTCTAAACAGGTGAACAACAATACCAGTAATTTATCCAATGCCTCAATGCAATTGGATTCGGTGATCAGGGCAGAAAATATCGACCAGATCAAATATCAAAATGCTGGGGTAAACTTAAATTATAGACATAAATTTAACCAAACCGGAAGGGAGCTGACCTTTGATGCAGATTATTTGCTGTATCGCAACAATACCAGTCAAACTTATTACAACTTCAGCTATTTACCCAATGGAACATTAAAGTATCAGGATATTTTAACAGGTAATTTACCATCGAATATAGATATCTACACTGCTAAAGTAGATTATTCACATCCGCTTGAAAATAAATGGAAAATGGATGCAGGTGCTAAAACTGCCTACACCAAAACGGATAATATTGCCGATTACTTTAATACCGCAAATGGCAAAACCAATGCAGACTATGAAAAGAGCAACCACTTTTTGTATGAGGAAAATATTAATGCTATTTACCTGAATATGAGTAGGGAAGGTAAGCGTTTTTCGCTTCAGGTAGGATTGAGGTATGAAAACACGGTTTCAAATGGTCATCAGCTCGGCAATCTGATTAAACCAGATTCGAGTTTTAAAAGAACCTACAACAGCTTGTTCCCAACAGTTTATTTCTCTTATAAGTTAGATACCGCCGGGAACAATCTACTGGGTTTAAACTACGGAAGACGGATCGATCGCCCATATTATCAGGATTTAAATCCATTCTTCTCGCCGTTGGATAAGTTTACCTATTATGTAGGAAATCCTTTTCTAAAGCCTTCATTCACGCAAAGTATAGAACTATCGCATACTTTTAAAAATAAGATTACCACCACCTTTGGTTACAGCTGGGTTAGGGATGAAGTAAACGAAACCATCGAGATCATAGACGGCACTTATTATAGCCGACCAGCAAATGTGGGCAAAACCAGGGTAGCCAATATTTCTGTAAATGCAGAGATCGACCTTACGAAATGGGTTAAACTGAATGCTTACACCGAATTTGGTAAAATCGTTTCTAAAACCGATTTCTATACAGGCTTTTTGGTTACCAATGGAACTTACTTCAGGGCAAATCCTAATCTACAGTTTAAAATCACCACAACATGGAATGCCGAGCTAAGCGCGAGTTACCAAAGTAAGCTGTCGAATGTGCAGTTTTTATTGGGATCGGTACACGAGTTTGGTGCAGCAGTGCAGAAAAAACTTTCGTTAAAAAGCACATTGAAGCTGGCGGCCAACGATATCTTTAGAAATCGGATTTATAATGGCGTAATTAATAACCTGGCAGCAACGGAGGCCAACTGGACAAACAAGCAAGATTCGCGTGCGGTTGTGTTGAGTTACAGTTATCGTTTCGGTAAGACATTTTCTTCGTCAGCTAAGCATGAATCTTCTGGTGCAGATGCTGAAAAGAATAGGGTGAAAAATTAGGATTAATTTTTCATGGATTATGCCATGTACTGTAAAAACAGATTTAAGTCCTCATCCTTATCCAAGCCTAGTTTTTGCTTAATGCGGTAACGGCTCATGCGTACACTTTTGGCCTCAATATGCATCAACTGGGCAATTTTTTTAGTGTCCATTTTTAAATGTAAATATGCACAAAGTTTCAGATCGAGTGCGGTGAGTTTCTGTTGCGCCCTTTGATTTAACAAGGAAAAAAATTCTGGATGCACCTGCTGTATCTGAAATTTAGCATCTTCAAAATCATTGTCCAATAGCAATTCTTCATTCCAGATTTTATTAATATTGAGCTGATGGTTGTCGCTAAGCTTTTCTTTGATTTGGAAAAGCATTTCTTTTTTATGTTCCAACTGCAATTGGTTGGCCATTACTTCTTTCTGTAGTTGTTGCTGTTGATTTTCCAATAACAGTTGCTCTGCTTTTAACCTGGCCTGCTCTTCTTTTTCCAGCTTCATTTGCAGTTCAGCATCCTGTTTTTCCAGATGCAACTGTTTTTCACGTTGTAACGAGTATCTTAACCTGAAATGGTAAGAGCGGAACATAAATATCAGTCCTAATATTGAGGCGATAGCAATTCCAATGTATAAATACTTCTGCTGTTGTGCATATTGCTCGCGCTGTTTTAAGAGCTTCACTTCATTGTTTTTTTTTTCAGCTTCGTACTGTACTTCTAGCTTTTGGGCATTTAGCGTACGCTTTTCATCAAAATATTTGCTGTTATATGCTGTTGCTTTTTTCTGGAACTCAAGCGCCTTTTCGTAATTGCCGCGCTGCTCATAAAAGTTCGATAGCGCGGTTACCACATTAATTAAAGTATAGTAATAAGGCACCTTTTTGCTGATCAATACACTATAGGCTTCCTGTAAATACCCTTCAGCCATTACAAAATTTTCGTCGCGTTTGGCATATTCGCTTAAAATGCCCAAACTGCTTGCTCTAACTTCTTCACCATTAATTGCACCTTTCATTACCTCATTCGCCATACCCGCATAACGGATGGCATTGGCCTTTGCATTTTGATCGGTATCAGAGAAATACCTCAAATAATAATCGGCACTATTGATACAGGAAATAGCATAAGTTTTTTTAGCTACATAAGTTGGGTATTGCCGATAAAGATTTTGTACGTTATTTAAATAATAGATGATGCTATCGCGCAGCACTTCACTTTTAGTAGTGGCATAGTTATAATCGGCAGCAACCGATAAGGCAATATAACAATTGCTCAACAGGTTATAATCAGTAGTCTTTAATGCATTTTCGGTAGCCGCCTTTGCATAAGCATTCACATTTTTCACATCATCCCTACGTGAACTCAGCATATACAACTGGTAATAGATTTTCGCACTGAGATAGGGATCATCTTTTTTTCCTAACGATTTAAGGGCCAGCTGACAGTATTTGGTAATCTCCTCTGTATTATCGATGGCACTATAAAACAAGGCCTGCGCATAATGGGCATAGGCTAATGCGATGGGCTGGCGTGATTGCTGGGCAATAGATAAACTGGTATCACTTGCTTTTTTTGATAATGCAAATTGTTTAGTGGTCGAATATACGCTCGTCATTGCAGCATAGGCCTTAGTGGCCTCAGCAAGGTTTTTTAGCTTTAAAGCCAAATCTGCGCTTTGTTGGGCTTTTGCAATGGCTGTTTTATAATCGCCAGTAATCCGGCTTCGCTCTGCCAATTGTGAAAGGAGGGCTGGTTTATCTTTTTCACTGATTTTATCGAGCGCTGTACTATCCAATAAGGTTTGCGCATTGGCGGCATAGAAACATAAGCTAACGCCTATTAAGAATATTATCTTTTTAAAAACCTGATGCTTCATATCGTAAAATTAGCATAAAGATTGGAGCCTGGATAAAATTGTAGACGAAAATCAAAAACAACAAAAATACACAAACAACTATTTATCAGCAGCTTAAATAAACCTGTAGATGTATTGTAGACGTTTTATTAAAATGTAGTAGATGTTCTGTAGGCGGCAAAATCTTTTAAAGTGCAATGTTTTGCCTCAACTTTGACCTAAATAATTTTTAAACCTAAAAACAGAAATCATGGACAACAAAACCCTTTCAATCATTTCTTACATCACCATTATTGGTTGGTTAGTAGCTTATTTTAGTGGAAAAGACAAAGCTGATGCTTTACTAAAATATCATTTAAGACAATCATTGGGTCTTGCCATAGTCAGTATCGTTTTCAATATCGCATTTACCATCATTGCCAGTGTAGTGCCTAGTTTATCGTTCTTAGGCCTTGTGGGTTATGCCTTTATTATCCTGTGGATATTGGGTATCATCAATGCAGCCAACGGAGCATTAAAACCTGTTCCACTAATTGGTAAAATGTTCGAAGACAAATCTTCATTTGTTGGTAAATATTAAAAAAGAAGTTTATGCGCCTCAATATCAAAAATGGCATGTTAATGGTGATGGTTCTAACCATCACCGCATGCAACTTTACGTTAAATACACCGGAAGAATATTTCGACAGGGCAGCCTTAAACTCCAATGATATATCGCGCTTTGGCACCTATTATTTCGAAGGTTACCAGATATATACCAAAAGTACATCTGGCCCGGGTAAAGCAAGCAGCTGCGAAGAATACTTGAAAAATTCGATCGCCAGCGCCGAAAAGAATTTGGAAAAAGTAAAGAAACTGCATCCAACTACAGCAACAAAACCGATGTTAGATGCTTCTATAGCCTTACACGAATATGTTTTAAAGCACTACAGAGCAGAATATCTTAAAGTAGCCCAAATGATCGATCAGCATCAACCAGAGGAAAATATCAATGAAATCTTAACCAAACTCGATAAGAAGCCCTATGATATATTTATTGAGTTATATAATAGGCTTTGGCAACTTGCAGATGTATATGCGAAGGATAATAAAATTGAAGTAAAGAAGATGCCTTTTTAGCTAATCTCAATTAAATTCAATCATTCAAAATTCAATCATAAATTTTTATGATAAACATAACAGATTTTAAAGAAAATTTAGGCCTAAGCCAGGTTCCCAGCGAACTGGAAAAACTGATTTATTTCCAAAACAATATCTCTTCGTTCGGAAATTATAGTAAAGGATTTGGCATTTTAATCGACGAGAAATGGGGACTGAAAAGCTGGAGTGAAGATGAAGATTTTTTAAACCGTCTGATACCTTTTGCCCAAGCCAATGATACCGGTTCATTTTACGCCATTTGGAACGATGGAACAAACAGGCCGCTAAACCAAATGCCGATCGTCGTTTTTGGCGATGAAGGCGGTGTACATCTTATTGCGGAAAATATTTTGCAATTGTTCCATTTACTCACCTACGATACCGAAATATGGGTCGATTTTGATCAGGCCTATTTTTATAAGGATAAAAACAACTACGAAGAAAGTGAGGATTTGGGTGATTATTTAAAATGGATGAAAGGCGACTATGGCCTCGGCCAGATTGAATCACCAGCTGAATTGATTAAAACTGCCCAGGAAAAACACAAGGGAAATTTCGATCAATGGTTCGGACAATATTTTAAGGATGAATAAATACCCTATATTATTATGAAGCAAGGACTTTCGATATTCTGGATTATTTACATGCTGTTTTTCGCCATCCCCTTCCCAATGTTGATGTATTACAACACCAAGGAGGATATACCCAATCTGGTGGACAGCAATGCATGGTATTCACTTACTGTGCTTGTAATCTCTATTTCATTCTGGGCCATATTGCTGATTGGTTATTACCGAAAATGGGTAATCCGAACCTTTTCCATTAAAAGGAATATAGAAAAACTTAAAACCACTGGAGAGCCACGCCAAGCTAAAATATTAGCATCAGCAAAGGTTTCGAAACCGGGCGCAACTTGTGATACTTACGAACTTACACTGCAATTTAAAAATCTGGTAGGCAGCACGGTTACGCAACAAACCATCGTAAACGATGCTAAACCTTATGAGCGTCGTTACGAAGTGGGTAAAACCGTGGGCATTCTGTTGGATAAAGAGGTAAACAAAACCCCTTATTTTATTTTCGCCACCACCGAGGTTAGCCTTAATAAAATGATCATTTTCCTTACCAATCTAGGTTGGCTGGCTTTTGTCGCCATTGTTGTTGGTTATTATGTTTATTCCTATAATTTAGAAAGCAGAGGTACAGGCTGGCGTTTTATGGGGCTTGGCCACCCTTTAATCACCTGTGCATTTATGTTGCTTCTTTACCGCGCATTTGCAACTTTTATCGTCAGCAAGTTTGTCGGCAAACCTGACCGATTGTTTCCGATTAAATTTAAAGGTACCCAGACCACTGCCCGATTGATTAAAGCCAGTCAGACCGGAACCTATATCAACGAACAACCCCAAATTAATTTTGAACTGGAATTTACCGATCAGTTTCATCAAAAACACAGGGCAAACATCAAAAAAATTGTAGATCTGCTCAATCTGGATAGTACGAGGCAGGAATATGTTTCTATTTTTTACCTCAAAGAAGATCCCAGTCAAATCGCCTTCGAAAGTGACCTAAACGAAATTAACGGAGAAATCTGATGAAAAGCTTGAACAACATTCCCCACCTCATCTTATTGTGCTGCTTACTTTGCATGAGCTGCAAACAGATCACAAAAAGTGTAAATGAAACCTTCAGTCCTAATGATTCTTTGGTTAAAAAATATGAGAAGGAAAAGCAGTTTGGTACTAATCGCAAATACACAGGAACAAGCAAAACCACCACTACGCAGTATCAAGATAAAACCATCATCATTAATGGCGACACCGTTAAAACAGATGAAATGCAGGATAAGGCCAAAGCACTTTTTCACGACATTGAATTATTGAAACATAAGCAAACACCTGCAGATGGTAAGGAAATACAGAAAAGAGTAAACGAGTTTTTAAAAGAAATGAAGCTTCCACAAGGATCCACAACAAATATGGAAGTAGAAAAACCAGCAATAAAAGCTAAAAAAGGAATATTAAGTGTTACAGAACTAGAAAAGGCAGAAGATAAACTACGAAGTTTGCCCTGGTACAAAAATAAAGAGATTGTACTATATGAATCGGTTCATTTTTATGACGATGGCTCGATCAACCTGGCATTACAACATCCCGACAACCCTAAGTATGTAGATGCTTACCAATATAAAGACGGAGCATGGTCTGCGCCAAAGCCGGTACTGGCCAGAAATATCGAACGCAGGACATTCCCTTTAAATAAAATGCATTTTGCAGACGCGCGCAAAGTAATAAAAATCTACAATGAAAAAGCAGCTGGGATTGAAGGGGCAGCGCATACATCAGATGCTTATATTACCATTTGGGATGATGGGATGCGCTGGAATCCCCGTTCAATAAACGGTAGCAGAGACCGATACGATATCCAGTTCAACACTGACGGAACGCTAAAGAGTTTTAGGCAGGAGTGAAAATGCCGACTGGATATTATTTCATAAAATCCTCTAAAAACATAATCATATCAAACTTAATCAGCTCCCAATGCTTTCCTCTCAAACAGATTGGATCAGGATCTTGATCCGCAGACTCGAAATTGATCATATTTTTGGTAATAAGTAGAGGATCGTGATGATATGGATAACGTTGTTGATGGAGCACCAACATTTGTTGAAATGAGAAAGATTCCATTAGTTCATGAATATCCCAAAAATCTTTCTTCCTACCGCCCCGCTGAACAACATCCAGTTTCATAGCCAAAATTTCTTCTATTGAGGCCATCCGAACATCATCAACTATTTTTGGCCCGAATATAAATTGGTCGGTGTAGTAAAAGTCGAGTTTAACCAGGCTATTTTCTTCTTTTCCTACCCTGTATGATTTTCCCATCGCTACTGGCATATCATTTACACCAGAAATACGGTGAAAATGGTTAATTAAAAAAGCATCAATTTCTTTAAAATCTATTGAGCCATAAGGTACATCCGTAAACAAATCAATGTCTATTGAGATGCGGTTACCCAATTGTAAACTTAATGCCGTGCCACCAACTAATCTAAACTGCTCAAATAAGCTTTCATTCATTAAGAGTTGAAGACAATCTTTCAATCTGTCATTTACGGTATTCCAATAAATCATGAATCTAAGTTATGCGTACCCCATTGAGACTTCCAGGACGTGTATTCAAAGGTTTTGCCAGTAATTTGTCAACTGCATCCTTTCCATAAAATCTCAAAATCTCCTGTTTTTCCTTTTCGTTACCATATTCGAAAACGCGATGTACAATAGATTTTCTATGAAGATTCCAATCGATACTTTCCATCTTGGTATCCCAAAATAATGATGTATTAAAAACAGAGAGATCAGGTGTTGATCTTTGTTTTTCCTTTTCTTTCCTAATATCATAAAATGTCTGAAGGGTCATTAGAAAGCCTTCCTCTAAGCCCAGGGCATTTTCAATACGTAATGAAAGACTGGTGTTCATATCCCGGTTACCTTTTGTAATGGCCCCAATGGTTTGGGGGTGTTCTGATAGAGAAAGCGCAAAACGCCTCTTGGAAAGCTTTTTTTTCTTAAGCTCATGCTCCAGAAAAAAGCCTGGATGAAGTCCTTTCAATATAGATAGCTTTTCGAACATATTTACAAATGTAAACAATATTGTTTACATTTTATATAACATTTATTATAGCAGGAAATTCAATTAAGACATTAACCAAATCCTTTTCAAACTAATACGCTACTATTCCTTGATCTCTGCGCTTTCTGCTCTGTAATCTTTACGGTTAAAATGAATTGAATCTACAACAAAGCCTTTAGTACCGCCCAAACATTCTCAGCAAGAATTTTATCGCCCTCAGCAGTTGGATGGATACCATCTGCCTGGTTTAATTTAGGAATACCACCAACCTTATCCAATAAAAACGGGATTAAAGCCATTTGATTCTTTTTGGCCAGATCAGGAAAGATATTTTTAAAATCAGACGCATATTTGGCACCCATATTTGGTGGCACCTGCATACCAGCCAATACCATTTTAGCATCCGGATATTTAGTTTTTACCCGATCAATAATATCCTGAAGGTTTTTAATCGTTTGCGCAACTGGCAAGCCACGTAAACCGTCATTTGCTCCGAGTTCGAGCACGAACACATCCACACGTTGTTTAAGCAACCAATCTATCCTGCCTTTTCCACCAGCAGAGGTTTCGCCACTTAAACCACCATTAATCACTTTGTATGGCATTTTTAAAGAATCAATCCTATTTTGGATTAATGCCGGGTAAGCTTCCGTTGGATCGAGTCCGTAACCTGCCGTTAAACTGGTGCCAAAAAAGAGGATATTTTTCTGTTCCTTCACTACTGTAGTCGTCTTTTGGTCAGCCGAATCTAAAGTTTTAGGGTTATTGCTTTTACTTTGCTGATTTCCACAACTTACCAGTGCAAGGCTCAAAACAAATAAGCCCATTAATCGTTTTCGTAACATATCTAATAAATCTATATCTAATTATCGTTAAACCATTATCTTAACAGGCATCAAGCCGTTATGTTTGGCGAATATCGATACACAAACCCTAAAAAAATCAGCTATTGGAAAGCATATTGAACATCCGAAATGTAAGCAAAATTTACCAAAGTGCCGGACGCGAACTTACCGTTCTGGATAATATCAACTTTTCAATTGCCGCTGGTTCAACCGTAGCCATTACCGGTCCTTCGGGAAGCGGAAAAACAACTCTGCTCGGTTTATGTGCAGGTTTAGACAGAGCGAGTAACGGAACGGTTGAACTGAATGGTATTGCCTTGGAGAAACTAAATGAAGACGAACGGGCAGCGGTTAGAAACCAGTATGTAGGTTTTATCTTTCAGAATTTCCAACTCCTGCCTACCTTAACTGCTCTCGAAAATGTAATGGTTCCTTTAGAGTTAAGGGGAGCAAAAAATATCCGTACACATGCTTTAGAATTGTTAGATAAAGTTGGCCTGGCCGACCGCTCGCACCATTATCCTGTTCAATTATCCGGCGGAGAACAGCAGCGGGTTTCGTTGGCCAGGGCATTCTCTAACCAGCCAGCCATTCTTTTTGCTGATGAACCAACCGGAAATCTCGATGCAGAAACCAGCGAAAAGGTAATCAAACTGCTTTTTGACCTGAATAAAGATGCCGGAACCACCCTCGTAATCGTCACACATGATTTAGAACTGGCGGCAAAAACAGCAAGAAGTATTAAAATTAAAGGTGGCGTAATCATTTCAGACGAAAATCCAACTTATGCCTAATACCCTCCCGAAACAAAGCATCAAATTTTCGTGGCTGTTTAAAATGGCCTGGCGTGATAGCCGGAAAAACCGAGCACGTTTATTTCTTTTTATATCATCAATTGTATTGGGCATTGCAGCTCTTGTTGCCGTATATTCATTTAAAGATAACCTGCAAAGGGATATCGATGCGCAGGCAAAAGAACTTACAGGGGCCGATCTGGTTTTGGATAGCCGCAAGGGGGTGAGCAAAGCGATGCAAAAAATGCTCGACACCCTTGGCGATGAACGCTCGCAGGAGAAAACATTTGCCTCCATGATTTATTTTCAAAAAGGCGGAGGTAGCCGTTTGGTGCAGATGAAAGCGCTTGAAGGAAATTATCCTTATTATGGCACGATAGAAACCATCCCATTGGCAGCGGCAAAGAGCTTTCAAACTGGAAGAAATGCATTGGTAGACCAAACGCTGATGCTGCAGTTTAATGCAAAAGTTGGCGATTCGGTGAAAATCGGCGACTTAAACTTCAATATCCTCGGCACCTTAACCAAGGCTCCTGGTCAAACCGGGATCGGATCGAGTATTGCACCAACGGTTTACATCCCCCTGCAAACCCTTGATAAAACCAACCTCATTAAAACCGGAAGCCGGATCAACAATAAATTCTATTTCAGGTATGACGATCCGTCGGGTATTGATGAATGGGTTAAAAAACAGGATAGCCGATTAGAAAAGGAAGGTTTCGATGCCGACACCGTAGAATCGAGAAAAGAACAGACCGGAAGATCTTTTAAAGATGTAAACCGTTTTCTGGCACTTTCAGGATTTATTGCCCTATTGCTGGGTTGCGTGGGCGTAGGCAGTGCCATCCATGTATACATACAGGAGAAATTAAGCGCCATTGCCACTTTAAGGTGCCTGGGCTTAAAATCGCGGCACGCCTTTATCATCTACCTCATTCAGGTCTTTTTTATCGGTTTAATTGCTTCGGTATTAGGCGCAGTTTTAGGTACAGGCATTCAGTTCTTGCTTCCATTGGTTTTAAAAGATTTTCTGCCGGTCGAGATTACCATGCACGTTTCTTGGTTCGCTGTTGGCCAGGGGATTTTACTGGGCCTTATCATTTCAATTCTCTTTGCCCTTCCATCGCTCTTATCCGTCAGACGGATTTCGCCACTAAATGCCATCCGGTTATCTTTCGAAAAAACAGGTGGCAAGAGAGATCCGCTAACCTGGCTGGTGTACGTGCTCATGGCCGTATTTATTACAGGCTTTACCCATTTACAGATGAAAACATGGGTACAAACCTTAGCTTTTACTTTAAGCATAGCCATCGCTTTCCTGTTGTTGATCGTACTGTCTAAATTATTGATGTTCCTTGTGCGCAAACTATTGCCAAATTCATCAAGCTATTTATGGCGACAAGGGTTTGCCAACCTTTACAGGCCGAATAACCAGACTTTAATGTTGACCGTTTCTATCGGCTTATCTACTGCATTTATCTGTACCTTGTTTTTTGTACAGGGCATCTTGATGAGCCGCGTAACACTTTCATCTGGTGCCAATCAACCCAACATGGTAATGTTCGATATCCAGAATACACAAAAAGAATGCTTAGATAGTTTAACCAAAGCCTTTAAATTACCATTGATGAATCAGGTTCCGGTGATTACCATGCGGATTGAAGAGATTAACGGCAAAAAAGCCAGTGCCGATACCAATAACAGAAGGGCTTATCGCAATGAAATCAGGGCCACTTATCAGGATACTCTAACTGCAGCGGAGAAAATTACCTCAGGCAAATGGATCGGAAAAATAAAACCCAATGAAACCATTTATATTTCTTTGGATCAGCGTTATGCCCAATCGATTAATGTGGAGCTAAATGATAAAATACTCTTTAATGTTCAGGGTATGATGATTCCAACGGTTGTTGGAAGTTTGCGGGAAGTAAACTGGAGCAGAATGCAAACCAATTTTAGGGTGGTTTTTCCGGCAGGCGTATTAGAAGAGGCACCACAGTTCCATGTATTAATGACAAGGGTTCCTTCGGGAGATGTTTCTGCCCGTTTTCAGGGAGAAGTCGTGCAAAAATTTCCGAATGTTTCGGTGATCGATTTAGACCTTGTATTAAAACTGCTTGATGAACTGTTGAGCAAAATTGGCTTTGTAATTCAATTTATGGCAGGCTTTAGTATGGTTACCGGGTGGATTGTTTTAATCTCATCGGTACTTACCAGCAAAAACCAACGTATAAAAGAAAGTATTTTATTGCGCACGATGGGTGCCAGCAGAAAACAGATCTTAGCGATTAATGCCATAGAATACTTCTTTTTAGGCACTTTCGCCGCAGCCGCAGGATTGATCTTGGCGGTCGGTGGAAGCTGGGCATTGGCTAAATTTACTTTTGACGCAGTATTTGTTCCACCATTGGTACCTACTCTTTTATTATTTGGTTCCATAGTATTATTGGTGGTGGTTACTGGTATTTTAAGTACAAGAAGTATATTGAACCAACCTCCTTTGAAGATTTTGAGAGCGGAGAGTTAATCAAACTTTATGATAACAACTTTGTTCCTTTTTAAAATAATTTAAAGATGAATAAAAGATACCCCATATTGTTTTTGGCTTTAGGCGTTGGTGTTATAGCGATAAATCTAATTTCCTGTGTATCTATTCCAAAGGGAGCTATTGCTGTTAAGCCATTTAAAAAAGATAAATACCTGGGCAAGTGGTATGAAATTGCGAGAATGGATTTCAAGTTCGAAAAAGACCTCAATAATGTAACTGCTACCTACTCGCTTAACGATGATGGCAGTATCAAGGTAGATAACCGTGGCTACAATTATGTTAAAAAAGAATGGAAGCAGAGTATTGGTAAAGCAAAGTTTGTGAACGAAAGCGACGAAGCTAGATTAAAAGTTTCATTCTTCGGCCCTTTTTATGCAGGGTATAATGTAATCGAGATCGACACCGACTATCAATATGCTTTGGTAGCTGGCAACAATTTAAAATATCTCTGGATCTTAGCCAGAAACAAAAGTATCCCCGAAAATATTAAACAGCAATATTTAGAAAAAGCAGAAAGCTTAGGTTACGATACTAATACTATGGTTTGGACAAAACAGGATCAATAATAACTTCATTAGTATATTGGCTTAGCCATCACCATACGGTGATAAAATATACTCTGTTACCATAAGAAGACTATAGTAACAGAGTATGCAATAGTAACTATGCAGCATCGATTGCCTCACGCAGTGCTCTTGCAGCAGCTGCCGGATCTTCGGCACCATAAATTGCCGCACCAGCTACGGCTACTGTAGCACCAGCTTGTATAACGGCAGTAATGTTATCGATATTTACACCACCCGCAATAGAAACTGGAACACCTGCTCTTGCAGCTTCATCAATTAACACTTGAATAGAGTAACCTGCAGTCCACTGTTCATCCAAACCTGCATGAAGTTCTACAAACTCAACACCTAGCGCCGTAACTTCTTGTGCCCTTTTAACACGGTCTGGATAACCAATAGTATCTACAACCACACCTTTTCCATGTGCTCTTGCAGCCTTAACCGCGCCAATAATCGTAGCATTTCCAGCTGCTCCCATTACGGTAACCAAATCAGCTCCTGCTTTAAAAGCGATATCTGCCTCTAATTCTCCGGCATCTGCTGTTTTCAAATCAGCGAAAACCAGTTTATCAGGATGTGCTGCCTTCATTGCGGTAATTACTGCTGATCCCATATTTTTAATCAAGGGAGTGCCCAATTCTATAATGTCTACATATGAAGCCACTTTTGCAGCCAAAGCCAAAGCCTGTTCTGTTGTTAATAAATCTATTGCTACTTGTAATTTTGCCATGATATTATATATAATTAAATTAATGTTTATTCGAGATTGGCATGTCGTTCCCAAAGCGTTTCTGCTGCTTCACCGCTTAATTTCCAAAGAGATTGAAAAACGGCATCGTTAAGCAGGAGTAGGAATTGCTCGAAGAGACTGCCTGCATATTGGGTAGATATTTTTTTGCTATGGTCTTCTTTTTCGGCGGCTGGTACCAGCACCACATGACTGGCCAATTTTGCCAATGGCGATTCCGCATTGGTGGTAATGGCAACTACGTTGGCACCTACTGTAATCGATTTTTCTGCGGCTTTTACAATAGATCCTGTTACTCCTGAACCTGATGCTGCAATTAATAGATCGCCCTTAGTAATCGCCGGGCTAGTGGTTTCACCTACATAATATACAGTTAAACCCAGGTGCATTAACCGCATAGCTGCTGATTGCATTGCAAAACCAGAACGGCCTGCCGCAGTAATAAAAATTCGTTTTGCCTGTTGTATATGGTATACGAAAGGGATCAGCTGATCGAACTCCATCTGTTTAACCAAACGGGTATTTTCCTCCATAATCTTATCCAGGTTCATCTGTAAATCCCAAATCAGTTGCTGGTTATCAAGTGTATCCATTACGGATTGATGGTTCGCAAATTTTGCTGATACTTTTAAATCCATTTTCATCTGTGCTTTAATGGCTCAAAGGTATGCCCGCTGGTTAAAAGTGAGGTTATACATTTAGCCCCTTATCTTGGACAATCAGGAAATATACCAGCGAAAAAGTCATCAATCCGCCATATTAAATACACGGTTTCCGAATAGTCCACCATAATTGTCATTTCGTCCAAGCGCTAAAAAATTAAGTGTTTAACTTTAACCATCATGAGCTTATCAACAGAAACCACCTACCTGGAAAAATCGATTATCTATATCCGCGATCTGAGCAATTGCCCACCAAGTTACCTTAACGATCCTGGCAGGAAAGAGTTCTTTGAAATCGTGTGGCTTAAAAATGAGGAACCGCTGCATGCCCTGCAGGCATCGGAATTCGATGCTAAGGGCGACTGGATTTACCTCATCCCACCTTACCGGGTGCATCAGCTGAACAAAGCGGGTAAAAATGGTGTGTTGATCTCTTTTAAAAGATCCGTTCTGGAAGGGGAGGAAAAAGAATTTCTGCTCGATCTCTTTAAGATTTTTAATGTTCAGGGTGAATTTTCCTGCTTAAGGCTAAATCAGGAAACTGCAACCGAGCTGAGCAATATTTATAAATTGATCGAGGATGAATACCAGAAAACAGACAATACTTTTATCATTACAAAAGCGCTATTAAAGGTATTTCTATTAAAACTAATCCAGGTTAAAGAACATGAATTTACCAGTCATGATGTACAGCAAAAAAGGGTTTACGAGTTTTTGATGTTACTCGAAAGTAATTATCAACAGGTTAGGAACACCGATTTTTATGCGGGTAAAATCGGGATCAGCTCTAAAAGGCTTAATCAGATTCTGAAAGAAAAGCTGAACAAAACCGGCATGCAGATCATCCACGACCGTATTATCCTTGAGGCCAAAAGAAAAATCATCCACAGCGAGCATACGCTAAAAGAAATTGCCTACGAACTTGGCTTTTCAGATAGGCCTTACTTTAGCCGTTTCTTTAAAAAACAGACCCAGCAAACACCAGAGGAGTTTCAAAAACAGGCTAGAAACCATATCGAATCAAAATTTAATACGCTGGTTTAAGCACAATTCGCAAAGATTTTATTTATAATCGATACTTTTACTTTTATGATCAGATTAAATAGCGATACACCCAGCGATATCCTTCAGGATGTAAAAATCGGCGATATGGTTACCGATACCTTTAGTAAAACTGGATTGGTAGAAAACATAGAAATCAGTGATGATGGTTTGTACCGGATTTATGAGTTTAATCTCGTTACGGGGAGAACCATTACTGTTAAAAAATAGGCCAGCCTAAACCTTAATCAAATGAAAAATAGCCACAGTAAAAAAGGATAAATAAAGAGCATACTAAATACTGTGTTTATCCAGTAAGCCTGTGGCAAAATTACATTGCCTAAACCCTAACCAAATGTCATTATTTATATTACTCTTGGGCATATTGATGCTTTTCGTGCTGATTCTGAAAAAGATCAACCCGATGATTGCCTTAATTGCCGTGGCCATTATTACCGGATTGTTATTGGGGATGCCTGCTGCAAAGGTGATGAATTCCATCAGCAACGGCATCGGCAGTACATTGGGCAGCATGGTAATGGTATTGGCACTCGGCGCCATGATGGGTAAGTTGATTGAAGATAGCGGATCGGCAAAAAAAATTGTTTTTATCCTGATTGGGGCATTTGGTAAAAAGAACATCCAATGGGCAGTTTTATTAACAGGTTTACTTGTTGGCATCCCATTGTTTTACAATGCAGGTTTCGTGGTACTGATCCCTCTGATATTTGCCATTTCGGCCGCAACAGGACTTTCAAAGCTGTATATCGGCATTCCAATGGCGACTGCACTTTCGGTAACACATGGGTTTTTACCGCCCCATCCCGGTCCGGTAGCCTTAGCAGCGATTTTCCATGCTGATATTGGCAAAACATTAATATATGGTTTAACATTAAGTGTGCCTATTGCAATTATTGCCGGGATTTATTTTCCACGACTGATTATTAAACGTGATCAAACAGCCGGCATTCGAGATTTCAATATCAGCGAAGAACAAAACTTGCCCTCGGCCGCAAGAAGTTTTATTACCGCCCTGTTACCTGTATTTTTAATCATTGCAGGTACTGTAGGGAGCAGTATCAAGATCGATTACATTGGTAAACCGCTTTTTGTGTTCCTGGCCGATCCTACTGCCGCGCTATTAGTTTCGGTGATCATTGCTTTAGGTGTTCAAAAAACAAGCATTGCAAAAGCCATGGAATCTTGTGCGGAAGGCGTAAAAAGTATTGCAATGATTATCCTCATTATTGCAGCCGGAGGTGCCTTTAAGCAGATTTTGATTGATAGTGGCATGGGCGAAACGGTTAAACAACTTACCGGAGGCTTAAATTTATCGCCATTATTGCTTGCCTGGTTAATCACTGCATCGTTACGGGTAACTTTAGGCTCGGCAACGGTTGCAGCACTAACCGCATCTGGTATGGTGCTGCCGTTAATTGGTCCGGGGGCACCGCCAGAATTAATGGTATTATCGGTTGGTGCCGGGAGCTTGATGTTCTCGCACGTAAACGATACCGGTTTCTGGATGTTTAAAGAATATTTTAACATCAGTCTTAAAGAAACATTTAGTACCTGGACGGTAATGGAAAGTCTGGTTTCCATTTTAGGACTTGTTGGGGTATTGGTGTTGAACCAGTTTGTGTAGAAATCTGTCAACTTTAATAACCATGTAGCCGGAAAGTTGACAACGCTGATTAGCATCTATAGACCCATTTAATCCGGTCACCTTAGTTAGATCATGCGCCATCATTAGTATCATTTTTTTTGGAAAGCAATTGCAGCTCCTTCTAGGTTAGAACAGCTCAGCTCTGGTTTTTGGACTTAAATAGTACCACTATCCAGGTAAACGAAACCGACAACAGCGTTATCCTGATTCCTTCTATCAGGATTAAGCAAAGGGCCGGTCTTGCGGGACAAATAGAAAACAGGTATTACTTTCCTGAAAAGGCAAGCCCCATTACTTTTTAACTAAGCTCTATTATGCTTTGTTCCCCATCGCCCTGATATACCCATGATTATATTTTTTTGGAAAGCAATTGCAGTAGATTTTAGGTTAAAGCAGCCCCGTTTTACGCTTTATACCGATGAAGGATCGGCATGTTCGCTGCAATCGGGTTTAGTGGGCTTAAATAGTACTGCTGTCCGGGGTAAAATCGGGCCTGGCGAAACCGATGGAACACAGGTATTGCTTTTCTAAAAAAAAAGCGAGCCCCATTACTTTTTAACTAAGCTCTATTATGCTTTATTCCCCATCTCCCCGATACACCCATTATTATATTTTTATAGGAAAGCAAATGCAGCAACTTTTAGGTTAAAACCGACCTGCTTTTCCTATTAGGATAAAGCAAAGGCTGGGAAAGAAACCCCAGCCCTTGCAATTATTAGTTTTTAGCCAATGTTGGGTCTGGCCGATAATAAAACTCCTCTTCTTCAGAAATGTCTTCTGATGTGTTGTGGGGGATGATGGCAACTGTTGGCTCGTCTATTCTTACCACTGGCCCATCTTTTGCAAGCTCGCTACCCACAACTTTCGATTTAAATATTGGCCACAATAACTGTGCATACCATTGGTCGCCCTCGTAATGGGAAATACCATAAGCTTTTGGGTATTTTCTGGTAATTAAAGCCGTTCCGAAAATGATATCCCATAAAAAAAACATATTACCAAAATTCCCTTTGTAGTACCCAATACCATCATCTGTGGTAGCGGCATGATGTGCATGATGGGTTGCAGGTGTAGAAATTGTTCTTTCCAATACCCAGGCCAGGGGATGTAAAATTTTGTATTTATAAAAGGGCCTGTCCCATGGAATGCTCGAATGGGCTAGGGTAGTGATTGTACTTTTTATTGCTTTTACCACTATGGTGGGAATGCCTAAGCCTAAGTAAACCAATGCAGTAGTTAGGTAGGTTTGTGAAAAGAATAAAGTATAAATTGCATTTTGCCTACTCGCCATAGCCATCCCCATATACGATGCGGAGTGGTGGGTACGATGGAAGCGCCATAACCATGGAATTTCGTGGTGCAACCTATGGTACCAGTATTGAGTCAGGTCATCAGCAATGGCAATAATAATGCAACCCCAGAAAAATGGCACCCATTCGAAGGTGTTTTTCAAACCAGGTAATATCGCAGGTAAAAATTTCAGTCCGTAATAGGCCACCACAGGTCTGATGATTAACCTTGGTAGTGTAAAGCAGGCGATATCAACAAAACGTTCGTTTTTTGGCCATTTGCCTTTATAAAGACCGAAAGAAAATTCTAATACCCCGATAAAGAATACTAAAAAGGGAAAACCAAAACCATTCAGGTTTTCTATTATGCTTTTGATAAAATTAATCACTGGTTCCATTGCTTGATGAATTTTTAGGGTTTACAGATTTAGCTTTTTCAATTTTTTGCTGTTGTTTTAGCCAGGGCCTATCGCCGGTGATGTAAAAAGTGATAAACATGAGCGCAATAGGGAGGATGTAAATAAATAAGCTTAATACTGCATTTTTTACAATCCGTTGCCGTGTTTGTTCTTCGATTTTCATGGTTTAGAGTTTAATTTTTCTTGATGTTTTGAGTGTGTGTTTCGCTTCCGAGCAAACGTTGGGTAAGGTAAAGACCTCCAAAAATGATTACAAACGGAATTAGCGTAACGATGATACCAACTAAGATTTTTTTTCCAAGGATTTTAAAGTCTGATAAGGTCATTTTATTTTTTATTTAGGTAGAAATTCTGCTTAAGGCAAATTCAAGGTTCTCTTATCGTAGAGAAAAAAGACAATACGGTCCCGGTCGGCAGTAAATCCGTTAATTATTTTAAATATGGGGTGGTGGTATAACTACTGAATTAGCAACAACAATAAAGGCACATTCGCATAGAAAGAAATTGTAAACGGTGCATGTTTTTTGATTTATTTGTTAATGTGACTTACATTTAATACGACAAATATAAAAACATTTACCATAATAACTATAAAGACTATCGATTTAGTATTCTTTTTTTTAGGCAATACTTTTCCATAAAGAAATGGTTTAAGCCCAAAGCCTTTAATTTGCCAGGAAACAAGTAGTGTTTATTCTAAACTTTTGGAATTGGGCAGTGACGAAAATGTTTTTACCTCTTTATGCTGGTTCGGAGAGAGTTGATAAAAAAGCAGCCAATACGTTATGGCCATAATCAATATACCTAAGAGCGCACTGATTATATCTTTCGTTTTCATGCGGTGTTTGTAACAAAAAAGATGCCGATTGGCAATGCGTAATCATTAATGATTGTAATTTAATCGTTTAATACTGATTTTTAGCTTTTTAAGATGATGATTGCCCTGTTGAATTTTTAGTACAGCGCACAAAATGAATTATTTTATAGACAAAGTATTTTCTAAGTAGCAGCCGCTCTTGCTAGATGAGGTTGGCAAGAGAATTATTCCTATTTTGCATTTGGTAACATTGCACATCTAAAAATGTAAAGGATTAAGATGTAAAAAGTACCCGCTAACGAAATAATGGTAAATTAATGACTATAGTAATTGTTTTACTCTGTATTGCGCTACTGATTGTAATGATCTCTGTTTTTAAGGTCAATGCATTGTTAGCATTTCTCATCATTTCTGTATTTACGGGTATTGCATTAGGACTGCCGTTTACCAAAGTAGCCGTAGCGGTTGAAAAAGGGATAGGGGATGTTTTAGGCTCCTTGGTTATTATCATTACCACAGGCGCCATGCTGGGCAAACTGGTTGCAGAGAGTGGCGCTGCACAAAAAATAGCTAAGGTAATGATGGATGTTTTTGGGGTTAAACATATACAATGGGCTATGGTGATCACAGGTTTTGTAATCGGGATTCCTTTATACTATGGAATTGGCTTTGTACTCATGGTACCATTAATTTTTTCTGTAGTTTACCGCTACAAGCTACCAGCGCTCTATATTGGCCTACCTATGCTTGCAGCCTTATCGGTTACTCATGGGTTTTTACCCCCACATCCTTCACCATCTGCGCTTGTAGTACAATTTAAGGCCAGCATGGGACTTACTTTATTTTATGGGATACTGGTTGCTATACCCGCAATCGTAATTGGAGGGCCAATTTTTGGCAAAACATTAAAAAATATCCCATCAACGCCCATGGCCTCGTTTGTGGCAAAAGAATTACCCGAAAATGAACTGCCCGGAACATTTATCAGCCTTTTTACGGCATTATTACCTGTAATTTTATTGGGACTGGCTTCTCTTCTCCCCTTATTTTTAGATCCGCATTCCTCCGTTATTCCTGTAGTTTCATTTTTGGGCAATCCTTCGATAGTAATGCTGATCGTTCTAATTCTAGCCAGTTATTTTCTTGGTATTTCGCGTGGAAAAACGATGGATTATCTTTCAGGTATTTTTGGTGATGCACTAAAAGATATTGCCCTTATTTTATTGATCATCGCCGGGTCAGGCGCATTAAAGCAAGTTTTAACTGAGAGCGGAGTAAGTGGCGAGATTGCAGCCTACCTCCAGGGATTATCAATCGAACCGCTATTTTTAGCATGGCTTATTGCTGCGCTTATCCGCTTTTGCGTAGGTTCTGCAACCGTTGCCGGTTTAACCACGGCAGGCATTATTGTTCCGCTCATGATCGCTACACACACCGATCCTAACCTGATGGTTTTGGCAGTCGGCGCTGGCAGTTTAATGTTTTCGCATGTAAACGATGCCGGGTTTTGGATGTTTAAAGAATACTTTAATTTAAGCCTTAAAGATACGTTTCGCTCCTGGGCATTAATGGAATCAATCGTGGGCATAGCAGGACTTGCCGGCGTACTTTTACTTAAAACAATTATATCATAATATGGAAAATTTAACTGCAGATGCACGTTTTGAAAACCTTGGTCTAAGCCTTCCGCCTGCACCAGCACCATTGGGTGTTTATAAACCTTATCTTATTGACGGAAAATATCTTTACCTGAGCGGACATGGCCCGGTGAGAGATGATAAATCATTAATTATTGGCCGTATAGGAGCTGATATGGAGCAGGAAGAAGGTAAACTTGCTGCAAGGCAGGTAGGTTTAACAATGTTATCAACCATTAAAACCAATTTAGGTAGCCTGAATAAAGTTAAAAGGGTAATTAAGGTTTTGGGAATGGTAAACTGCACTCCCGATTTCGAAAAACACCCTTTTATCATTAATGGATGTAGCGAACTTTTTGCCGAAGTTTGGGGTAGTGAAAATGGCATCGGTGTAAGAAGTGCGGTTGGGTTTGGATCACTACCTGATAATATTCCTGTAGAGATTGAAGCTTTATTTGAGCTATATTAAACCTTTTGGTTATGGCAAAAAAGCAATGGTATGATTTGGCGCACACCGATTTGGTTGAGTCGCCTGGTTTAATCTTTTATCAAGAACGGATCAAAGCAAATATTCAATTGCTGGTTTCGATGATCAATGATAAAAGCCGTTTGCGCCCGCATGTTAAAACGCATAAATCAATAGCGGTAACTAAACTGATGATGGATGAGGGCATTTCAAAATTTAAATGTGCCACCATTGCCGAGGCAGAAATGCTTGGCCAATGTGGAGCGGCTAACATTCTGCTTGCTTATCAGCCCATCGGACCCAATCTGGATAGGCTTATTAAACTTCAGCAACAATACCCGCTTTGCAGGTTCGGTTGCTTGATCGATAATGAAGGTACTGCGCAGTTACTATCTGCACTTTCTTTAGCCAACGGCCTTAAAAGCGATGTATTTATTGATGTAAATGTGGGAATGGACCGTACAGGTATCCTCCCCAAAAATGTTTTAGCGCTGTACAATAAGGTAAATGAAATGGATGGTCTAATGCTTCAGGGCTTGCATGCCTACGATGGCCATATTCATGATCACGCTTTCGCTATCCGTACCGAAAAAGCAAAAATAATTATTGATACCTTAAATTATTTGCGTGCAGAAATTCAATCCAGATTTAAGTACCAACCAATCATTGTGGCTGGTGGAACACCAACTTTTACGGTTTACAACACCCAGACGGATTTCGATTGCAGTCCGGGAACTTTTGCATTGTGGGACAAAGGTTATCAGGATGCTTTTGATGAACAAAAATTTCTTCCCGCTGCTTTGGTGGTATCACGAATTGTTTCTCTGCCCGAAAGTAATCTGATCTGCTGCGATCTTGGGCATAAAGCCGTGGCAGCAGAAAAACCTTTGGATAAAAGGGTAAGCTTTTTAAATGCGCCAGAATTGGTGCCTGTTAGCCAGAGTGAAGAACATTTGGTACTGGATGCGGGAGAAGAACACCATTATAGGGTGGGGGATCTCCTTTATGGCCTTCCTTATCACATTTGTCCAACAGTAGCTTTATATGAGCTGGCTACTTCTGTGGCCTCAACAGGCGCCGATCAAATCTGGGATATCAGTTCAAGAAAAAGAAAAATAACGATATAAAAAGCCAATATGTTTACGATAGATGCCCATCTCGATTTAAGTATGAATGCGCTGGAGTGGAACCGCGACTTAACCCGTCCGCTAGCGGAAATAAACGGTCGCGAACAGGGATTATCAGATAAGCCCGATCGGTGCAAAGCAACCGTGTCGTTACCCGAACTTCGCAGTGGCAATATTGGTCTGGTGGTGGCTACACAGATTGCCCGTTTTGTAGCGCCCGATAATGCATTGCCAGGATGGCATTCCCCTGAGCAGGCTTGGGCGCAAACTCAGGGGCAGCTTGCCTGGTATAACGCGATGGAAGATCGCGGAGAGATGATACAGATTAATGATCTGGTCAGCTTAGAAAAACACCTCGATCTTTGGAATGATGGTACGCCAAATGAAAATAAACGGATTGGATATATTTTAAGTTTAGAAGGTGCTGATTCCATCGTGCATGTTGATTATTTGCAACAAGCTTATCAAAGTGGTTTGAGGGCTGTAGGACCAGCACATTATGGTCCGGGCCGATACGCTCAGGGAACTGATGCTACAGGTAAATTAAAACCTGGAGCATACCAACTGCTTGCTGAAATGGAAAGACTTAACATTATTCTGGATGCCACGCATTTATGTGACGATAGTTTTTGGGATGCACTCGATCATTTTAATGGCCATGTATGGGCTTCGCACAATAATTGCAGGGCATTGGTAAACCATAACAGGCAGTTTAGCGACGATCAGCTCAAAGAATTAATATCCAGAGGTGCCGTTGTTGGTGCTGCACTGGATGCCTGGATGATGGTTCCCGGTTGGCAAAGGGGCATCTCCACACCTAAAGAGATGAACTGTAACCTAGAAGTGATGATCGATCATATCGATCACATCTGCCAGCTTGCCGGTAACGCAGATCATGTTGGTATCGGTTCAGATCTGGATGGCGCATTCGGAAGAGAACAATGCCCTTACGATTTGGAAAGCATTGCCGATTTAGATAAAGTTCCTCATCTTTTCGAAAAACGTGGTTATAGTAAAACC
>Ga0308165_1001103_pt1 | contig 40366 bp, 33 predicted proteins | sample PhyWR2_FD_201032 | JGI IMG/M metagenome (GOLD analysis project Ga0308165, IMG submission 201032) | Phyllosphere microbial communities from UC Gill Tract Community Farm, Albany, California, United States - DLSLW.R2 | ecosystem: Host-associated > Plants > Phyllosphere > Unclassified | place: USA...
GGCGCTGGCATCGCAAATCCTCGCGGTGCGCGTGTGGCCGTCTGACGACTATACCCGCGTTACGCTGGAAAACGACAGCAACCTCAAAGTCACCCATTTCATCGTCAAGAATCCGGAACGCCTGGTGGTCGACATCGAAGGCATCGACCTCAATTCGACGCTGAAAGACCTGGTCGCCAAGATCCAGCCCAACGATCCTTACATCAAGCAAGTCCGTGTCGGCCAGAACCGCCCCAGCGTGGTGCGGCTGGTGTTCGACCTGAAGGACGAGATCAAGCCGCAGGTGTTCACCCTGGAACCGGTCGGCGAATACAAATATCGTTTCGTCATCGACCTCTACCCGGCCAACCCGCCTGACCCGATCGCCGCGCTGATCCAGAAGGGCAACTGGCCCAAGGATCAGCAGACCGAGATCAAGCCGCCGCTGGCCGAAGCCAAGCCGGACCCCAAAGCTGCGCCGCAACTGCAGGATGAAGACCCGCCGTTTGCCGCCAAGGCCAAACCGCAGGACGACACCAAGCTGCAATTGACGCGCATGATCACCATTGCGCTCGACCCCGGCCACGGCGGCGAAGATCCCGGCGCCATCGGCAGCCGCGGCAATCGCGAAAAAGACGTGGTGCTGTCGATCGCCAAGCGCCTCAAGAGGAAAATCGAAGAGCAGCCGAACATGCGCGTCATGCTCACCCGCGACGCCGACTTCTTCGTGCCGCTGGGCATGCGCGTGCAAAAGGCGCGCAAGGTGCAGGCCGACCTGTTCATCTCGATCCATGCCGACGCCTTCGTGCAACCGACCGCGCGCGGTTCCTCGGTGTTCGCCCTGTCCGAAAAAGGCGCCAGCTCGACTGCTGCGCGCTGGCTTGCCAACAAGGAGAACTCGGCCGACATGATCGGCGGCGTCAACATCAAGACCCACGACAAGCAATTGGCGAGCGTCTTGCTGGACCTGTCGACCACGGCCCAGATCAATGACAGCCTGCGCATCGGCAACGCCGTGCTCAAGGAAATCGGCGGCATCAACAAGCTGCACAAGGGCGCGGTGGAACAGGCCGGCTTTGCCGTGCTGAAGGCGCCGGACATTCCCAGCATCCTGATCGAGACGGCCTTCATCTCCAATCCGGAAGAAGAAGCCAAGCTCACCGACAACAGTTATCAGGATGACATGGCCGACGCCATCATGACCGGCATCAAGAAGTACTTCTCGAAGAATCCTCCGCTGGCCAAGAACAAGCTGACCTGATCTGCCCGCCTCATTCGCTTCAGCTCCCGGCCATTGCGCCGGGAGTTTTCATTTGGGCTGCGGTTTCTTTTGCCGGGCGGCATCGGAACCGGGCCCCAAGGCCGAACAGACCTGTATTCACGCCTCATTTCCGCCCATCGCTGCGGCCCCGCGCGGTCGTATGATGGGTTATTCCACCACGTATCGGGGTCATTCCTTGCGTCTCCGGACAATCACGAAAGAGTCGCCTTGAGCGGGCTGGGCCTGGTCAACTATTGACGTCTGGAAAAGAACTTGCGGTAGAACTGCCACAGCGCGCCGAGCACGATCGGCAGGATCGCGGCAACGATGCCGATCAGTACCAGTGTATTGAGATTCTGGCGCACCCACGGCAAGTTGCCGAACAGGTAACCGAACGCCAGCAGGCCGACCACCCATAACAGGGCGCCGATGATGTTGAAGAGCTGAAACCTGATGAAGGTCATCTCCGACACGCCGGCGATGAACGGTGCGAAGGTCCGCACGATCGGGGTGAAGCGCGCCAGGATGATGGTCTTGCCGCCGTGTTTTTCGTAGAAGGCGTGAGTCTTGGCCAGCGCAGCGGGATTGAGCCAGCGGTAATTGTGCGTGAAGACGCGGTGACCGATGGCGCTGCCGATCCAGTAATTGAGGGTGTTGCCGGTCACGGCGGCAACCACCAGCAGGAACATCAGCAGCCAGATGTTCATGGCGCCGGTGGCGCAAAAAGTGCCGGCAATGAACAACAGCGAATCGCCGGGAAGAAAGGGCAATACCACCAGGCCGGTTTCGCAGAAGATGATCAGGAACAGCACTACATAAATCAAGGTGCCGTATTGCTCTATCAGGATGCCGAGGGACTTGTCGACGTGCAACAGCACGTCCAGTAACTGCAAGTAATCCATGGAACTCATTTCATAAATAGCCGTGAATGCGAACAATCCTGTTTGGGAGGTAGTGCAAGGCGCGTTGCGATACTTGCCTGCACCCTTTCCGGGGAAAACGCATCTCGCGGCTATCTACGAAAGGAGTGCCGCACTCATTACGTTGATTGCCGCTCAGGCTGCGCCGGAATCATACACTACTCGACCGGGACGACAGTCCCGGGATGACGGGACTGGTTTTGACGAGGTTCGCGTAAGGGCCACGGCATGACAGGTAAATCATTTTAATGAAGAACTTATTTAATCTGCATGCTCAAGAACAATGACTTTTTTCCGATAACAAGAGATATGCCGATCGCTGCATTTCTCCAACAAGAACGGCGGCGTGTGTGAACGTGGACGTGAGCTATTCAAGGAATCCAGCGTAGTCGTGCCGAGCAGCCGGCGCCGGCGATAAGGTTCCCGACAATATCGCTGCCGGACCAGTTTCAAATCAGATTCAGATCAGGTTCAAACCGGACGCAAGACAGACGCAAGATAATCATACCGAGCGGAGAAGTGACGCGTATGAGTGCAGTCAAGGAACGGGAGGGGAACGACTCCATGATGGACGCCGAACGCATCGGCCTCGAGCTTCAGCAATGCCGCGCCTCCCTTGAAGAAAAGGAGGCGTTGCTGGCGGCTTTTTCCCGCTCGATGGCCATCCTTGAACTGGCGCCGGACGGCACCATCTTGTCCGCCAACGACAACTTCCTCACGCTGATGGCGTACCGGCAAAACGACATCGTCGGCCACCATCACCGCATGCTGTGCAATCCGGCGCACGCCGATTCACCCGAATACGCCGAATTCTGGCGCCGCCTGCATCAGGGCGAAGTGGTGTCCGGCACCTTGCAGCGCATGCGCAGCGACGGCTCTCGGCTGTGGCTGGAGGCCACCTGCAATCCGGTGTTCGACGCCGAGGGCCGCTTGCTGCGGGTGGTCTCGATTGCTGCCGACATCACCGCCCACATCGACGACTCGCAGGAAAAGCACAGCGTGCTGCGTGCGATCAACCGCTCGCTCGGCGTGATTGAATTTTCCGCCGACGGTGTCATCGTCGGCGCCAACGGCAACTATCTCAAGACCATGGGCTATCTGCCCGAGGAAATCGTCGGCAAGCACCATCGCGTCCTGTGCGAGCCGGATTACGTCGGTAGCCAGGAATACGAAAATTTCTGGCGCGACGTCAACCAGGGCCGTTTCTTTTCCGGCCGTTTCAAGCGCATCGCGCGCGACGGCCGGCCGGTCTGGTGGGAAGCTACCTACACGCCGGTGTTCGACCTCGAAGGAAAACCGATCAAGATCATCAGCATCGGCTCGGACGTGTCGTACCGCATGGTGCGCGAGCAGCGCGACCGCGAATACCAGCACCTGCTGTCGCTGGGGATCAATGAAACCGACAACGCGGTATTCATCACCAACGATGCCAACCACATCGTTTTTCACAACACCGGTTTCAGCCGCATGCTCGGCTTTACCGCAGAAGAAGTCATCGGCCGCCGACCGCGGGAACTGTTCGAAGGACAGACCGCCATCCTCAAGATGATCGAAGACTGCTATGCGGTGATCGCCGAGGGCCGCAGTTTCCACGGCGAAGAAATGATGGTCGACAAGCAAGGCCATCCGCTGTGGGTGTCGACGGTGGTCAATCCCATCCTCGACGGCGACGGCAAACTGATCAATGCAGTCTGCATCCTGACCGACATTACCAACACCAAGATGCACGAAGTCCTGCAATACAAGGCGCTCAACGCCATGGTGCGGGAGGCCAGCCTGCAGGAAGTACTGACCATGGTGTGCTTGGAACTGGAACGCATGGCGCCCGACGTGGTGGCATCGATCCTGCGCGTGGACGAACAGGGCTTGCTGCATCCGGTGGCCGGCCCCAGTCTTCCGGAAGAATACAGCCGCGCACTCGAAGGTCTGGCGATCGGTCCCAGCGTCGGCTCCTGCGGCACCGCGGCGTTCCGCGCCGAGCCGGTGGAGGTGACGGACATTGCCACCGATCCGCTATGGGCCGACTACCGTGACCTGGTGCTGCCGACGGGTTTGCAGTCGTGCTGGTCGACCCCGATAAAATCGGCCGATGGCCGCGTGATCGGCACGTTCGCGTTCTACTATCACAGCAAGCGCCGCCCCGATCCCTTCCATCACCGGCTGGTGGACGTCAGCCTGCATTTGTGCGCGCTGGCGCTGGAGCGCGAAGAAGCGCGCTCGCGCATCCATCGGCTGGCGTTCTACGATTCGTTGACGGGGTTGCCCAACCGCAGCCTGCTGCTGGTCAACGCCAACCACGCCATTGCCAACGCGGCCCGCACCAAGATTCCGATGGCGGTGCTGTTCATTGACCTCGACCGTTTCAAGCAAATCAACGACTCGCTCGGACATCAGGCCGGCGACGAGCTGCTGCGCACGGTCGCCAGCCGCCTGCAGGTCGAGGCGCGCAAATCCGATATCGTCGGGCGCCTGTCCGGCGACGAATTCGTCATCGTGCTGGCGCAATGCGACCTGAACCGTGTCACCGACGTGGTCAAGCGCATCCAGGCCAGCCTGTCGCTGCCATGCCATATCGCTGGCGTGGCGATCACACCCTCGGCCAGTATCGGGATCAGCCTGTTTCCCGACAACGGCGACACTATCGAAATCCTGCTGCATCGCGCCGACATGGCGATGTACCAGACCAAGGCCCAGAACCGCGGCCGCTTCAGCTTCTTCAGCGATGAGATGAACTCGCAGGCCCAGGAACGCCTGGCGCTGGAAGGCGCGCTGCGGGATGCCTTGCGCGGCGGCGATTTCGAGCTGCATTACCAGCCACAGGTCAACTTCCACACCGGATTGCTGCATGGTGTGGAAGCGCTGGCGCGCTGGCATCACGATCAGCTCGGCCAGGTTTCACCGGCGCGCTTCATCCCGATCGCGGAAGAATGCGGCCTGATCGGCGAGCTCGGCAAATGGGCGCTGGAAGAAGCCTGCTTCCAGCTGCACGACTGGCGCCGGCGCGGCATCGATGTGCCATCGGTATCGGTCAATTTGTCGTCCACCAATTTCCATGACCTGGATCTGCCGCAATTCATCGCCGGCCTGCTGCAACGCTACGACCTGGCGCCGGGAGACCTGACGCTGGAAATCACCGAAACCGTGATGATGGACACCAACCCCAGCACCACGCGCACCATCCGCGAAGTGCATGCGCAAGGCGTGAAGCTGGCGATGGATGATTTCGGCACCGGATATTCAAGTCTCGGCTACCTGCGCAACCTGCCGGTGTGCGAACTCAAGCTGGATCAGAGCTTCGTGCGCGACATGGACCGCGACCAGACGGTGCTGGCGCTGACCAACGCGGTCATCCGCATCGGTGAAAGTCTCGACCTGATCGTCGTGGCCGAAGGCGTCGAAGACAAACGGCAATATGACTTGCTCAAGCAGCAAGGCTGCGATGTGGCGCAGGGCTATCTGTTTTCGCGGCCGATGCTGGCCGGGATTTTCGAGCACTGGCTGAAAAATTTCAAAATCGACAACTATCTCTAAAAGTTTTATTAGAGAAACAATAGTGCGTAGCATTATTACATCGGTTTTCATTGGTCTTACCGCATAAACCACTTCATAAACAACGAGTTACGTTGTTTTTTGGCCGAAACGGGACCGCAGGAAAAGCGAAGTTGGCTATACTTGCTGGCGTTCAAAAACCTGAAATATTTCTACATAGCCGCGCACGCGCAAACGTTTGCTTAAATTCGTCTCCAGACGAATGCTCGCGGCACCCTGGCGCCAGGCGCCAAACAAAAAGAAAACCACACCATGCAAACTTCTGCCTTCCACTATCGCAGCTGGGCCGTCGGCACCAAGCTCACTTCCCTCACCCTGGCCTTGGTCGGCGCACTGTTTGTCGCGGCGATCCTGCTGATCGACTACAGCACCTCGGCCATGCTGGAACAGCGCTCGATGAACCAGATCAGCGGCGAGACGCGCGGTGTAGTGAATATGGTCGAGATGTTCGACCGTTCGGTGAACAGCCAGGTGGAACGCTTTTCCAACATGTTCACCAACGCCTTCCCGGGCAAGTTCACGCTGGACACCAGCCGCACCGTACAGATCGGTGACAAGGCCACGCCGGTGCTGCGCAACGGCGACACCGACCTCAACCTCGACTTCGCGATCCCCGACCGCTTCACCGCGCAGACCGGCGTGACCGCCACCATCTTCGCCAAGACCGGCGACGACTTCGTGCGCGTCTCGACCTCGGTCAAGAAGGAAGACGGCGAACGCGCGGTCGGCACCCTGCTCGACCGTGCGCATCCCGGCTACGCGGCGCTGAAAGCGGACAAATCGTATAGCGGCATCGCCACGCTGTTCGGCAAGCAGTACATCACCAAATACGTGCCGATCAAGGATGCCGCCGGCCAGCTCATCGGCGTGCTGTATGTCGGCGTCGACATTTCGGGCGACATCAAGGCGCTCAAGGACAAGATCAAGGCGCTCAAGATCGGCGAGACCGGTTTCTTCTACGTGCTCAACGCCAAGGAAGGCAAGGATTACGGCACGCTGCTGGCCGGCCCCAAGGATGAAGGCAAGAACCTGCTGGGACTGAAAGACACCGGCGGCAAGGAATTCATCAAGGACATGCTGGCCAGGAAGCAAGGCGTGATGCGCTACATGTGGGACAACCCGGATACCGCCGGCCACAGCGGCGAAGAGAAGATCGTCGCCTTCTCGCAATTCCCGGCCTGGAACTGGGTCATCGTCGGCGAGACCTACGCCGAGGAAGTAACCAAGGAAATCGCCGCCATGCGCAACCGCTTCATGCTGTTCGGCGCGGCCTTCCTGCTGCTGGTCGGCGTGGTGCTGGCGGTCGTGATCAAGCAAGTGGTGACGCGTCCGCTGGCGCGCGCCCGCGCCGCCGCCGATCTGCTGGCGAGCGGCGACCTGACTGCGCGCGTGCGCGTCAGCGACGGCCAGCAGGATGAAATCGGCCAGTTGATGCGCGCCGTCAACGGCATCAGCGAAGGGCTTGCCCACGTGGTCGCCGATGTGCGCCAGGGCACCGAGCAGATCACCACGGCATCGGTCGAAATCGCCACCGGCAACCTCGACCTGTCGTCGCGCACCGAACAGCAGGCCGGTTCGCTGGAAGAAACCGCATCGGCCATGGAAGAACTGACCTCGACCGTGAAGCAGAACGCCGACAACGCCGGCCAGGCCAACCAGCTCGCACTGTCGGCCTCGGAAGTCGCCGCGCAAGGCGGCGCAGTGGTCGGCCAAGTGGTCGACACCATGGGCTCGATCAATGAATCCTCGCGCAAGATCGTCGACATCATCAGCGTGATCGACGGCATTGCCTTCCAGACCAACATCCTCGCCCTCAATGCGGCAGTGGAAGCCGCGCGCGCCGGCGAACAAGGCCGCGGCTTTGCCGTGGTGGCGTCCGAAGTGCGCAGCCTGGCGCAACGCTCGGCCGCCGCCGCCAAGGAAATCAAGGGCCTCATCGACGACTCGGTCGACAAGGTCGAGGCCGGCAGCAAGCTGGTGGAACAAGCAGGTGCAACCATGGGCGAAGTGGTCGCCAGCGTCAAGCGCGTGACCGACATCGTCGGCGAAATCAGTTCGGCCAGCCAGGAACAGCGCGCCGGCATCGAACAGGTCAACCATGCCATCGTGCAGATGGAGCAGACCACGCAGCAAAACGCCGCGCTGGTGGAGCAAGCCGCCGCCGCTGCACAATCGCTGCAAGACCAGGCGCACAAGCTCACGGAGTCGGTCAGCACCTTCAAGCTGGACGAAACGCATGCCATGTCGTTCGGCGCGGCTGCGGCACCGGTGCGCAAAGCCGTCGCCAAGGCAACGTCGGCGATCAAGGGAGCAACTGCGCCGAAAGCCGCACCCGTCGCCAAACTTCCGGCCGCGAAGAAATCCCTGCCGGCGCCATCCAGGGACGATGACTGGGAACAGTTCTGACCCTGCCGTCACAGCCGGCGCCGGGCGATCCCTAAGCCGGCTGGCAGTATAATCGCCGAATGAACGCACCAGATCGCCCGCCCCGCCCCCTTCGCCCGATTCAGGCCCTGCCCGACCAGCTGATTTCACAGATCGCTGCCGGCGAAGTCATCGAACGTCCTTCCGCCGTCGTCAAGGAATTGCTGGAGAACGCGCTCGATGCCGGCGCCACGCAAATCACCGTGCGCCTGGAACAGGGCGGCGTCAAGCGCATCGCCATCACCGACAACGGCCGCGGCATTCCGCCGGAGCAGATGCCGCTGGCGCTCGCCCGTCACGCTACCTCCAAGATCGCTTCGCTGACCGATCTGGAAAACGTCGGCACGCTGGGTTTTCGCGGTGAGGCACTGGCCTCGATCGCCTCGGTCGCGCAGCTCACGCTGACTACGCGCACCGCCGACGCCGCACACGCCTGGGAAATCAGCGGCTCGCAGGAAGGCAGCGTGGTGCCTGCGTCCGGCGCCCCCGGCACCACGATCGACGTACAGGATCTGTATTTCAATACGCCGGCGCGCCGCAAGTTCCTGAAATCCGAACAAACCGAATACGGCCACTGCGCCGAAGTCGTGCGCCGCATTGCGCTGGCGCGCCCGGACGTGACGTTTTCCCTGACCCACAACGGCAAGACCGTCGATCACTGGAACACCGGTGAATTCGCCAAGCGCAGCGCGCACATCCTCGGCGACGAATTCGCCAACGCGCGCCTGCCGCTCGACGAGAGCGCCGGCCCGCTGCGCCTGCACGGCTTCGTCGGTTTGCCGACCGCCTCCAAGGCGCGCGCCGACGGTCAGTACTTTTACGTCAACGGCCGCTTCGTGCGCGACAAGCTGCTGGTGCATGCAGTGCGCGCCGCTTACCAGGATGTGCTGCACGGCGACCGCTATCCGTCGTATGCGCTCTCGCTCGATCTCGATCCGGCGCTGGTCGACGTCAATGTCCATCCGTCCAAGATCGAAGTTCGCTTCCGCGACAGCCGCAGCGTGCATCAATTTGTTTTCCATGCGGTCAGCCGCGCGCTGGCGGCGACGTCGGCTACCTCGTTCGGCAATGCGCCCGCGCCGCAAGCCGCCGGTGCAATGCCGTGGATACGCGATCAGCAAACCTCGCCTCAGCCGCAGTATCAGAATGAATTCGGCGCACAGCTGCGACCGAATTTCTCCGCCGGCGGCTTCGGCGTGGCGCAGAACACCGCCGAATACGGTGCGATGTTCCAACCGGGCGTACAAACCAATCTGGACATGGCGTCGGGCTTCGACAATCGAACTGCGCCGAGCGCTTTTGCCATGCCAGCGTCCGCCCACACACAGCCACAGCCATTGCCGGACGGCGAGTTCCCGCTCGGCTTCGCGCTGGCGCAGTTGCACGGCATCTACGTGCTGGCGCAGAACAGCAAGGGCCTGGTGGTGGTCGACATGCACGCCGCGCACGAACGCATCCTGTATGAGCAGCTGAAGAATGCGCTCGACGACAATTCCATGTTCGTGCAGCCGCTGCTGATCCCGGTGACCTTCTACGCCGACGCCGTCGAAGTCGGCACCGCCGAAGAACACCAGGAAACCTTGAGCGCACTCGGCTTCGACATCGCCGCGATGTCGCCGACCACGCTGGCCGTGCGCGCGGTGCCGGCGCTGCTCAAGAACGCCGACGCCCAGACGCTGGCGCGCGATGTGCTGCGCGACGTGCGTGAATTCGGCGGCTCGCGCGTACTGCTCGAACGCCGCAACGAACTGCTCGGCACGCTGGCCTGCCACACCGCCGTGCGCGCCAACCGCAGCCTGACCGTACCGGAAATGAACGCGCTGCTGCGCCAGATGGAAGCCACCGAGCGCGCCGACCAGTGCAACCACGGCCGCCCGACCTGGAGCCAGCTGGCCTTGTCCGACATGGACAAACTTTTCCTGCGCGGACAATAGGATGGCTGCTGCACCGACGGCGCCGCTCGCGGTCGCCATCATGGGGCCGACCGCTTCCGGCAAGACTGCGGCGGCGCTGGAAATCGCCAGAAACATCCCTTGTGAAATCATCTCCGTCGATTCGGCGCTGGTGTATCGCGAGATGGACATCGGCACCGCCAAGCCCACCGCCGACGAACTCGCCGGCGTGCCGCATCATCTGATCGATATCCTCGATCCGACGGAAGCCTATTCCGCCATGCAGTTCCGCAACGACGCGCTACGCCTGGCTCAGGACATCCATGCACGCGGCAAGCTGCCGCTGCTGGTGGGTGGCACCATGCTGTATTTCAAGGTCTTGCGCGACGGCCTCGACGACTTGCCCGAAGCCGATCCCACAGTGCGCGCACGCCTAGACGAAGAAGCCGCGCGCGACGGCGTGCCGGCGCAGCACGCGCGCCTCGCCACGCTCGACCCGGAGACCGCAGCCCGCCTCAAACCCAACGACAGCCAGCGCATCCAGCGCGCGTTAGAAATCATCGAACTGACCGGCAAACCGATGTCGGCGCTGCTGACGCAAAAGACCGCAGCGGCGCTGCCGTTCACATTGCTGCCGCTGGCGCTGGAGCCGTCCGACCGCGCCGTGCTGCACGAGCGCATCGCACGCCGCTTCGACCTCATGCTGGAAAACGACGGCCTGCTCGACGAAGTACGCAAGTTGCGCGCCCGCGGCGACCTGCACCTGGGCCTGCCCTCGATGCGTTGCGTCGGCTATCGCCAGGCCTGGGAACATCTCGACGGCCAATACGACCTCGCCGAAATGCGCGAGCGCGGCATCATTGCCACACGACAACTGGCCAAGCGCCAGATTACCTGGCTGCGCTCGACGCCGGAACGCGTCGTCATTGACTGCAACGCGCCCGACGCTACCCAAACCGTGATGGCGCATGTGCGCAGGGCGCTGGAACATTGACAGAAAAGACATAACAGTCGGTTGACGAAACTTCAACCAGCGGTTTAAATTTTCTTGACAGCCTTCCGATCAGGCAGCATAATCACGGGCTTGCTTTTGGTGATATAGCTCAGTTGGTTAGAGCACAGCACTCATAATGCTGGGGTCGGTGGTTCAAGTCCACCTATCACCACCAAAGACACTGTAAGCCGTTGATCCGAAAGGGTCAGCGGCTTTTTTGTTGCCGTTTTTTCGGCTTGGTGTTGCACAAAGGTGCTACACATGAGCGGAACCTACCTAACAAAATCCCGGCACGGAACAATCTATTATTTCCGCCGAAGAGTCCCATTACTCACCCAACAAGTGATTGGTCACTCCGTCATTGTGCAATCGCTGGAGACAAGCGATAGGCGTTTGGCTATCATTCGGGCGCGCTCCTTAGCTGCCCGAACCGATACTATTTTCCAAAAGATAGCCATGGCAATCAAATCCGGCCACGCCGATAGAATTCGAACCGACTACACCCTAAAAGTTGACCTAGATGAACTAGGGAGACCTTCGTCCTTCACAGTAGACGCACAACCAGACGAACAAGACGCCGTAAACGCGGCAATAAGAACCGTTCTTGAAAATCCTCGCAGTGCGCGCGCCACACCCGTCCAAACAAAAAAGACGTTTGCAGAAGCTCTTAACGAATATTTTGGGAAAGCGCAAATCAAAGCGCAGAGCAAAGCCACATACAGAAGCAAACTTGAACACGCGCAAAAGTTTTTTGGCCCAAGCCAAAATGTCCTGGCCATTGATCAAGCAGATTTTGCCCGCTATTGCGATCATGTATTGGAGACCGTGACGCACATAACGTCGCAAGGACAATATATGGCGACGGCGGCGAGCTTTCTAAACTGGCATCGCAACCGAACCGGAGGCCTAAGCAGTTTAACGACAAGAACACTTATTCCTCGAAAAGACACCCCGGAATCAGATGAGCGCGACGCCTTCAGCCTGGAGCAGCTTGCCTTAGTTTTTAACAATGCAAAGAAATATCGCGAAAGCAACCCACATAAATTTTGGGTCTCTATTGCCCCAGCCTTTCTGGGATGCAGAATCGAAGAGCTATGCCAGGTTCATCTCAAGACAGACCTAGCTTACGACGACAAGAACGACATCTGGTTTTTCGTTTTTGATGGCCGCGCCGATCCCGACGGCGTAAATCGCAAGTCTATGAAGAAAGCCGCCAGTTGGCGACGGCTTCCCATTCATCCTGCGTTGATTCGCCACGGTTTTCTTGAGTTCTTGAATCGAGAAAAGAAGGCAGGCGTTACGCGCCCCTTTGAAAGAGAATGGAAGCCACGAGAGGATGAATCAGATCTGGGAAAAATCATCAAGTGGAGTCACTACATCAGCCGGTGGGGAGGAAGAGAACTTACTGAACTCGCACAAACACACCAATTCGATGCGGGAAACCTTACGTATTTTCACTCTATGAGACACACCTTTAAAAAAGTGCTCGGAGATGCGAGAGTTTCTAGTGAAATTTCAGAGGCATTGTCGGGCCGCCGCTATGGCGGCGCGGACGCCGAACGCTATGAGAAACTTAAACAAAATCATCAGCGTCTAGCGACAGAAGGAATTTTAATCGGCTTAGACAAGTTGTCCGCCCTATTGGATACCGCACTCGAAAGCTAGCAAAGCACTGTGGACACCCTGCTATAGCGCTCCAATAAAGCTCTTGTCTGTGCCAAGTGTAAAAATGGCGCGGGCAGACTATCATTGCAAAGCTTGTTGGAAACGGCGAGCAGGAGGAAAAGAAGCACGCGAATAATATTGCCAATAAGCATCGCCAACGAGAGAGTCAAGAAAATGAATAATACGCAGAACTCGGCCTCCAGCACTCAGTCGAGCAGTAGCAGCACTCAACAGAGCCAAACATCTATTCTTGGCCTCCCCGTTGACCAATTGGCAGGACTATCCGTAGATGAATTAACAGGCAACAAGACGGCCATAACGATGGTCATGCATTACTACAAGCAATTGACGGATGAGAACACAGCATTAAAGAATGAACGCAATACATTGTCGACTTACGTAACTGGATACAACCAGAAGAAGAGCGACACGAGAATTGGAGCCGCATTGATGGCCATGAGTAACGTGTTTCTCGGTTTTGGCGTTAACTTTTTAACGGGAGATACTCCGCAAAGCCCGAGTCGCTATGGAGTCGGCTTATTCATCTGCGGCATCATCATGCTGACTGTAGGCCTCTACTTTTCTCTTCGAGACGCAGACTAATATGTCCACTCGCTATCTATACAATACGAGCGGCAAATATGTCGCGTTTGTCTCAAATAGGAATGTTTTTACGCCTGATTGCGAATGGCTCGGCTATATTTTGAACGGCAATGAGATTTACGATCCTAAGGGTAAATTCTTTGGCTACATTCTTAACGATGATCGAGTCGCGACTAATGTGACCGAGCGGAAGCCCAATGCCATTGCGCCCTATAAACCCTTTAAGCCATTCCGCCCTTTTACTCCGTTTACCCGGCTGCGAATGACACCTTTGCCGCACCCGTATCGAGACGTCTTCGAATCAGGTCCCCACTCTGAACAGCTTGCTTGGCCGACGCACCAGGTTCGTAACGACAATTCTTTTGACCATCTGCTTAACTCAGTTTTAATTGCCGGAGACGGTCAATTGCTTGGCAAGGTCAACAAAAATCGATTTGACCCCGAATCCTTGTCAAACGAATTTGGCCCGTATGGAAGCCAATTTCAACCGAGATCCATATTCAATCAATTTGGAAACTATGGAAATCCATTTAGCCACTACTCACCGTTTAATTCATTTACGCATACCGCACCGAAGTTTGTCTTGAACGGTCAGAATCTCGGGACATTAACTGCTAATGAAATGGTCTCTGGTCGCATCGATCCAAAGGATTTTTTGAATTGGCTAAAGAACTAGTATCTCGATTTACTTAGTGAACCAATGCAATCCGCGCAATTACTCTCTGCAATTGAACCAGAGACCATGCCCTGCCTTTCGCAGTGCGAACTCCCAACTGATTCAATTCGGCGATCATTTCTCGCTGGGATAGCCCCCGCAGCTTAAATCCATCAATTTGACCCGAAAGCTTTGTAGCAAATTCATTCGCCGTGTTTTGCCGAGCCTCAATGTTCGGTTTTAGATTTGACGGACCAGAGGCTCCCAAAATGACGCCGCGCGCTTTTGCCGCCTTTAGTGCCTCCTTGGTTCGCTCACTAATCCGCTTGGCTTCGTGTTCCGCAAACGCCGCCATCACATGAATGGTTAAGTCATTGGCATCCGGCATATCGCAGGCAACAAACTTAACTACCCCTCGGCCATTTCCTCTTGAGGCCTCCAAGAGGCCAGTGATGAAATGCACGTTCCGGGCCAATCTATCGAGCTTAGCAATCAACAGAACTGCTCCCTGCTTCCGGCAGCATTCAAGTGCAGCATTCAATTGCGGACGTCTTGTTAGCGCATCCGCTCCTTTTCCAGTCTCGGTTTCCACATACTCATCAACCAGGTCACCACCTTCCCTGAGCAAAAACTGAGAAACGACCTCGCGCTGCGCCTCCAACCCAAGGCCTGACATCCCCTGTTTTTGAGTGCTAACTCGGTAGTAGGCCACATACTTTCTACCAGACATACCCCTCCCCACTTTCGACTACATGTCAAAACGAACGTTTAATACGTAGTCATTTTACACTCTTATACGTGACAAGTCACATTATTTAGTGTATATTCCAGCCCATGAAAGATGAATCGAACATCCAAAATCTTCCAAAAGGAAAGCGAGGCCCCAAGCCCATCGGAGAGCGCCCTCTTACACCCAGCGAACGCAAGAAAAGAAGCCGGGAGAATTTGGCGATAAAGGGCGATGCTGAGTTCATGGTTCGCCTTGATAGAGGCACGGTAAACATTCTTGATCAAATTGCGGACGCGAATGAAATTAACCGATCCCAATTAATTGCAGGCCTATTGGATATGGCCCTTGCAAAATTAGCGCTCGCAATTGCCGAAGTCGAGGCTCTGAAAGAGAACGGAGCTAGCGAGCACGAGGTGTCTGAGAGGCTGCGGACCCATCTTGGAGCAACGCCGCCAATGGGTCTGCTCGAAAAATACAAAGTCGTCCGCGGACTATAATCAGCGAAGAACTTGCGCTTTATCGGCATCCATACGTTCGGGCGCAAGGGATGAAATGGGGTAGAAGGACTGACGAATCCCCAACGGTGGAGTTGACCCGCAAGGTTGCCGCAGGCCGTGTCAGTGAGTATGAGTCGATTAGCGCCGGACCTTGATCCAATCGGACATACAACACATAGCTGTGGCTAAGATCGAGGAGGCAAAAGAACCTATACCCAGGACATGCTGGGGCAGGTGAGGCAATCAACCAAGCCACATTCGTTGAATGGGGTTTGGGGGAATTTGCACCTCACCTACCCCAGGGATATTAAAACCATAGGAAAACCTTTGTTTTCCCATTCAATACCCGCTGAAGAAGGATCTAGAAGTTGGCTATTAGACGTGAAGTGGCTCCAGATGTCATGGCTCATGCATTGGCTCTGCGGCAAATCGGGTATACCGCCTTGGCAATTAGCCAGCGGCTTGGCATTAGCATCCGGACGCTGCAACGCCACTTTTCAGCCACGAAAGCAAAAAAAGGCGCGCTCAAACAGGCGGTTTTGGAAAGTGCAAGATCGGAGCTGGTGGAACGAATTAGTAACGATCAGATGATCAAAGAGGAGGCCGCACGCCTTCTTATTGATGATTTGGCACATTCTCGGCATCTTAGAGAAGTCATGCTCTCTGCGTCAGAGCAGATGCAAGCCACTTCGTTAAAAGATGCCGTCCAAGTGATGCGTGCGGCAGCAGCCTATTCAACAGCCTTAAAAAATACTTCAGACGTTATCCGACATGGACTGAGATTGGAGCGCCTTGATAAAGATGATGTTACAGACCTCCCCGAATTATTCATTACTGAATTAACGGCGGAAGATGTGCAGAGTCTACGCGATGCGGAAGAGCCTGGAGAGGAAATACCAGATACCCCCGAGGAACCCGACGAGTTAGAAATCACTGACGAATCGGACACCTGACGTATTGAAGGCGTATTCTTGGCAGAGCGAAGTCCTAGAAAAAACACGACCGACCAAAGGGGATGCTTAACTTAAGCCGGGAGTAAATTTGAAAACCCAAACTGAGAAAAAAATTCCGCTCTTTTGCCGCCAACACCCTAACCGAAGATATGCGCCAAGATGACCGCAATAGCGGCTAAAAGCATGGCAGATCCACACAGAGTGCGCCCCTTCACTCTGGCGAGATGACCGCCCGTGATGGCATCCACGACCGCTAGAATAAAGCCCAAACCGACAATCCACAGCAACCACCCCATCCCCTACCCTCCCGCAAAAGACTTCCTAGATTGAATACCTGCTAACAGGGCTTATTCACTTCAGCTAAAAATGTCACGATTAGAGCGTGGTCAATAAGTATACAATAAGACAAATTCTAGAGCGTGAGAACGCTACGAGAAAAATTTGGGGAAAGAGTGAAGGTGCTAAGGCACCAAGCTGGAGTTTCGCAAGAAGATTTTGCAGAAACTTGCGGCTTCGCTCGTAGCTACATGAGTCGGGTCGAAAGAGGCACGTCCAACCTGTCCCTCGATGGGATTGAACGCATTGCCGTTGGGTTTGGCATCCCCATTGAAGAGCTATTCAAAGGCATTTGATTTGCCCTTGGAATATCCCGCCTAACGACCTAAGCACTCACCTGGGATTTCCGTTGAACAGTTACTCAAAAAGGGCTTTGATACCGAAGTTCGAATTGCGAAAGACACATTGCAAAGAAGTGCCAGAAACAAAAATAATATTTTTCGAAGTTTGATCGCCATTTTGCATTGCCTAAACTCAATTTGAATTTAAATGGCGCAACCCAAGTCCGGAAGGGATATCGTGAGTGATATTGCTACATCCATAAAAGAATTAGACGGCTTCGACCCTCTGCAAGATGTAATGGCCATTTCGAGCACAGATGATCCGAATAAGCCGGTAATACTTAATGTATTAAATTCATACACCGGGTTTTATGACTTGTTCTCTGAATTGATTCAGAATTCGTTAGATGCCGTTCAGCTGAAATCTCGTTCCGACCCTCAATTCAAGCCACGACTGTGGATTCTTGTCGACATGAAAAACCGTCGCGTCAGAGTTACTGACAATGGCGTCGGGATGATGCTTGATCAGTTTAAGTTTTGCTTCCGCCCGAATGTCACCTTTAAACGTGGGGCAGGTCTACGGGGAAATAAAGGGGTGGGAGCAACCTACCTTGCTTATGGCTACTCACTGGTTCGGATTCAGTCAAAGCAAGACGAGCAAAGCTTCGCCGCTATGTTGCGAGGGGGAAGACGTTGGGCGGAAGACACTAGTGGAGTAGTTCCTCGCCCGAAACTTGAGAGCATTCCCTATGATGTGTCTGAGCTGGCGATGGAAAGTAGCGGTGCATCGTTCGAAATTATATTAGGCGATTCTGCGGGTGAACGTCCACGTGATTTGAGCTGGATTGGTGCTCGAACAGCAAAACAATGGCTAGACGTCTTCCGAATTAAAACTCCGCTTGGTGCAATAAATCTGACCACTTCAAAGTTCCATCCCACTTTTTCAGTAGAAGTTATTGATACTGATGGCGTAGTAACAAAAGAAGTTTCTTCAAACGCGGAATATTATTATCCGCATGAAATTCCTGGAAAAGTAGCTTCTTTAACTGACATCAAAAATGCTCTTGAAAAAATCCCTGGTGACAGCACCACTAAATTCTCGAAACTAGCCAACGAATATAAAAAGCTCGATTGTCTTTATGAAATTTGGACCAAGTCTTATCTGTTGGCAGACGATTCTGATTTTTTAAGCGTATTGGACCCTGATGAGAAGATCCTGGTTGATAAGCATAACGTTGTAATATATTCCGCCTTCCTATCGTCATCTAAGCAATGGAACGATTTCAACGACAATGTAATTGGTCTTAGAAAAGGCCAGCGTATTATGCAAGGCGGGCTTCAGCTCGCTTGCGACGGCATGGTTCAAGGCGATGCGCTTGTAATCCCACTAACAAGCGCTATCGGATACCAGGCTAACGCCCATGTCGTAATCCATCTTACCGAAGGCAACCCGGATATGGGTCGCAAGGTCTTTCAACCAGAGTTAAAACGTCTGGCAGAGAAACTTGCGGTTCGAGTAGTGACGATTTTTAAACGATATCTTCAGCACCGTAGACCAGACGCAGGCCCTCCAAGCATTTCGGCCAGTAAAGCGTTGCATGAATGGAAGAAAAACCAGGAAGCCCATCGAGATAGGAAACCGCTCGATTTCACGCTGAACGGTATGCGGCTTTCGTTGATTTCCGAACCGCAACAAGAACAAGATGTTATTGCCCTGTTCCATGAATTGCTGGGAATAGGTGTTCTGAAAGGATATAAGATTTTCGCGACGTCCCAAAGCGAAACCTATGATTCACTTTATGAGTTGGACTATCCCGACGATCCCGATTTCAAATTCGAGCATAGCATTCGCCCATTAGGTGTCGCTGATCGTTATTTGGGGGAAACAACCGAACCACGCGTATTGGAATACAAACATGACTTTGACGGCCTACTCGACGACATGGAGCAGGAAGTCAAAAGTCAATCACATATACAGCTAGTGGTCTGCTGGTCGGTATCTCGGCGCTACCAGGACAAATATTACTTCAGGTCTTTATTAGTCGGTGATGAAGGTTCTGAAAGGGTTCATTTCGGAGCTACCCACCAAGCGTTCCCGGAGTCTTCTTCTGAAATGGCATTCGAAGTAATTGTTTTGAAAGATTTGCTTTCGTTTATAGCTGATCGCACTTCAGAAGAAGCCCGTCAAAAGCACTACTACAAAGACGAATAAAGGACCAGCGCCGTTAGCTATAACGGCGCATCCAAAGTGCTAAGGAAATTTTGGCTAACAACTTAGATTTGAACATAGCGAATCGAAGCATAAGGTTCGGTCTTTGATCTGCTTACCGTAAATAGATATCTATGCCGCGATCCTTACTAGTTTTCGGAAATGGTCTTGGTATGTCTCTCGATCCAAACTATTTCAATCTAACTGCGGGCCTCGCATATGCTTGGGACGATGATGACATTTTCTCTCCTGAGCACAGACGATTGGTTTCGTCAGCTATACCTGGTGTCGATTTAGAATCTTACCCACGTGGAGAAGCGCAGCTAGATAAGTTGCAGATGGCCTTAGTTGCATCGGACTTCCTTCAAGCATTTGAAATCGAAGGTGTCCAATGGCTAACAGCACAATCACGGCAGCTGCCTAACGCGTTCAGAAGATATATCCACGCGGTGGCAACATATTTTCATAGTTCTCAACAATCTCTGCCTGAGACATTCGTCGCCGCACTAGCGGGCTATCTGGAAGAAACAAAATCACACGTAGCCCTACTTAATTACGACAACTTACTTTACGATGCATTGCGCGATCAAGGAATCTTACGCGGATATTCTGGAAGTTTACTAGATGGTTTTCATGCCGACGGCTTCAGTCCCGATCATCTTGATCGTAAGAACACCCTGCGCCACGGATGGTATCTTCATCTGCACGGATCTCCACTCTTTGTAAACAATCACAAAGTAATGGGCAATGAGCGTGAATTTTTGAATCCAACTGAGCAATGCCATATCGTTCTTACACACATTCAGCACAAGAGATCGATTATCGACAAATCTCCAATCCTTAGTGAATACTGGAAGCGCCTAAGAAAAGCACTTACTGAGGCAAGGCAGGTTGTTCTATTTGGTTACTCCGGGGAGGATATCCACCTCAACGAAACGATTGCTGCCAATTGTGATGGTAAGCCAGTATTTATTGTCGAGTGGGCCGGTGCGGGCATGCCCGAAGACCGCCAACGATACTGGAGTTCTCGACTTGCCGGAGTGGCTATAGACCTAGTTGCCATGGACAACATTCTGGACTTCAGGGATTGGAACCATCTTACCGTCTGAACCACGATCGATAATTTTCAAAAGCTAATGTCTCTCGACGTTACCCTTAGAGATACTCCTTTAAACTAATACTAGTGCGTCATCAAGGTGATGCACAATCATTCAATCTTGACACCAACTCAATTTTAAAATCATTGAGATCAAAGACTTATAGGGCCTTTGGGCAATAGGGGTTCAAATCCACCTATCACCACCAAAGACATCCGAAGGCCCGTGTTCACACGGGCCTTTTTTGTTTTCCGGCGCGCACTTGATTCAGGGCTATTGCCCGACTCGCAAGGCATGAGGGACAATCCGGTATCGTCAACGGAGGGCCAATGGCTGGAGTCAGTATCAAGAAGATCATGAGCGCCAAGCTCGTCACCGTGAACCTGGACGACAAGCTGGAAACGGTGAAAGAGATTTTCGACAATTTGAAATTCCATCACCTGCTGGTGGTGGAAGAGCGCAAGCTGCTGGGCGTGGTGTCCGACCGCGACCTGCTCAAGGCGCTGAGCCCGAACATCGGCTCGGCCCGGGAAAGCTACCAGGACATTGCCAGCCTGAACAAGCGCGTGCACCAGATCATGACGCGGCGTCCGATCGTGCTGCAGGAAAGCGCCACGGTCGATGACGCGATCCATTCCTTCAATACCCACAGCATTTCCTGCCTGCCCGTGGTCGACCTGAACTTCAGGCCGGTCGGCATCGTCACGTGGCGCGACATTCTCAAGAACCTGCGCATCAATCCGACCAGCCCGACCGCCCCGTAACCATCCGGATCAACTCAATACAGCCGCATCCGGCACGATCGTCGCGAAACGATCGGCCAACGCCGCCAGCGTCGCACGCTGCACCTCCGCCGCCGACACCACGCCCTGACCCAGGGCATCCGGCAGATCGCGCGTGGCGCAGGCCGCCGCCACTACCGTCGACACGTAGCCATGATCCAGCGCCGAGCGCGTGGTGGCGCTGATGCACATGTGGGTGGCGAAGCCGGCGATGATCAATTCCTTTTTCCCGGCCTTCTTCAGCTCCGCATCGAGCGTGGTGCCGGCGAAGGAATTCGGCAGCGTCTTGACCACCGTGACTTCGCCGTCATGCGGTTGCAGGCCGTCGATGATGTTGACGTATTCGCGTTGCGGATCGAACAGCGCGGCGCCGGGCCTTGCATGGTGGACCACGTGGAAGACCGGTGCGCCGGCGGCGCGCGCCTGCCTGAGCAAGGCTGCGATCTCGCTGACGGCGGCGTCGATGCCGGCCAGCGGTACGCCGCCGGCGGTGTATTCGGTCTGGTGGTCGATCAACACCAGCGCGGCGTCTTGCCACTTTGGCGAGCGCGGCGCGGCACCGGCGATTTGCAGCAGGGTTTTCGGTGTGGACATGGCTTTTTCCTTGATGGTGATGAACGATGAGATCATCCTAGATGGTTAAAATACGTTCATCAATTCACAAAAACAGGTAGCCGTCCGTGAATAAATTAACAGCACTACCCAACTCGCCTGCACTCCTCACCGCCGACTGGGAAGGCTTGCGCACCTTCGCCGCCTTCGTTGAATCCGGCAGCTTTTCCGGTGCGGCACGCGTCTTAGGCGTGACCCACGCCACCGTCAGCCGGCGCCTGCAGATGCTGGAGCATGCCTTGAACGGCCCGCTGTTCACGCGGCGTGGCGACGATACCGAGCTGACGCGGCTGGGAGAAACCGTGCTGGCCGCTGCGCGCGAAATGCAGGCGCAAACCGCGCAGCTGGCGCGCCGCCTGGCCGGTGAAGACATCCGCATGGAAGGCAAGCTGCGCATCGCCAGCACCGAGGCGATGGGCACCATGTTCCTGGCGCCGCGCCTGCCCGCGCTGCTGGAGCGCTGGCCGCAACTCGACATCGAATTCAGCATGAGCCACCAGACCGTGAGCCTGGCGCGCCGCGACGCCGACCTGGCGATCCGTTTCGCCCGACCGCAGGACGGTGACCTGATCGCGCGCAAGCTCGGCAAGATCGGTTATTTCCTGTGCGGCAGCCCGGCGCGCGTGGCTGAATGGCGGGCCGCGCCGGGGTCGGCGCCATTCATCGGCTTCGACGACGGGGTGCCGGACATCCCCGAGACGCAATGGCTGGCCGACCATGCCGGCGGCAATCCGGTGCGCTTTCGCAGCACCAGCCTGGTGACGCAATGCATGGCGGCGCGCGCCGGTGTCGGCATGGCGTTGCTGCCGCATTACCTGCTGGCGCCGGAGCTGGAACTGGCGGCGGTGGATGGAAACTCGATGCCCCAGTTCCAACGCGAGGCGTGGGCGGTGTATCACCGCGACCTGCGGGCGTTGCCGCGCCTGCGTGCGGTGCTGGAGTGGCTGGAAAGCTGCTTCGCCGAAGGATCGCCCGCCTGAACGCTGCAAAAGACTCGCTGGAGAGTTGCATGGATGGCATTTTTTGAGCATTTGCGACACCGTTTCGAGCCGCTCCCGGTCCACGCCCCGCCTGCGGCTCCACGCGGCATCCGGTGCTATAATCGCGGACCTTGGAAGCCCCGACTGCAGGCGCCCCGGATCGCGCCGCACAAGCCGGCTTTCCGGCTGCCGCGACTGCAGCGATTGGCGTTTTTCCACGATCAGCTTCCTCTTGCCGGCGCTTGGCCAATGCGGCTCGCCGGCCAACGTGCGCAGGACCAGCCCTCCCGCCGCGCTCTCATGCCTGAATGACATTTATGCAGAAAAAAATATTCATCAAAACCTTCGGCTGCCAGATGAACGAGTACGACTCGGACAAGATGGCCGACGTGCTGAACGCTTCCGACGGCCTGATCAAGACCGACCGGCCGGAAGACGCCGATGTGATCCTGCTCAACACCTGTTCGGTGCGCGAAAAAGCACAGGAAAAAGTGTTCTCCGACCTCGGCCGCCTGCGCGAGCTGAAGAAGAACAATCCCGACCTGCTGATCGGCGTCGGCGGTTGCGTGGCCTCGCAGGAAGGCGAAGCCATCGTCAAGCGCGCCCCTTTCGTCGACATGGTGTTCGGCCCGCAAACCTTGCATCGCCTGCCGCAGATGATCAGCGAGCGCCGTTTCAGCGGCCGTCCGCAGGTCGACATCAGCTTCCCTGAAATCGAAAAGTTCGACCACATGCCGCCGGCCCGCGTCGAAGGCGCGACGGCGTATGTGTCCATCATGGAAGGTTGCAGCAAGTATTGCAGCTACTGCGTGGTTCCGTACACGCGCGGCGAGGAAGTGTCGCGCCGCTTCGAGGACGTGCTGACCGAAGTAGCCGGACTGGCCGAACAAGGCGTCAAGGAAATCACGCTGCTGGGACAGAACGTCAACGCCTTCCGCGGCGTCATGGAAGACGGGGAGATCGCCGACTTCGCGCTGCTGATCGAGTACATCGCCGAGATGCCCGGCATCCAGCGCATCCGCTTCGTCACCAGCCATCCCAAGGAATTCACCCAGCGCCTGATCGATACCTACGCCAAGGTGCCCAAGCTGGTCGATCACCTGTACCTGCCGGCGCAACACGGCTCCGACCGCATCCTGGCGGCGATGAAGCGCGGCTATACCTCGCTGGAATACAAATCGGTGCTGCGCCGCCTGCGCGAAGTCCGCCCCAACATCACGATTTCGAGCGACTTCATCGTCGGCTTCCCGGGTGAGACCGAAGAAGACTTCAACGCGTTGATGAAGCTAATTAATGACATCGGCTTCGACAGCAGTTTCAGTTTCGTGTTCAGCCCGCGGCCGGGCACGCCGGCCGCCAACCTGGCCGACGACACGCCGGCCGAGGTCAAGCTGAAGCGCCTGCAACATCTGCAAGCCGTGGTGCAGGATAACGCCAGCAAGATCAGCCAGGCCATGGTTGGTACGGTCCAGCGCATCCTGGTCGAAGGTCCTTCGAAGAAGGACCCGAACGAATTGCAAGGCCGCACGGAAAACAACCGCGTGGTGAACTTCGACGGCGGTCCGAACGGCGCCCGATTGATCGGCGAAATGATCGACGTCACCGTGCTGCAGGCATTCGCGTTTTCGCTGCGCGGCGAGATCATCGTCAAGCAATGACGCCATCGCCATCCGCCATTTAACTTCCACCTGACGACAACGAGCCAGATTGAAAAAATCACCCAACCAGCCTCACTACTTCATCCCGCAACCGCTCGACAACAAGCGCCTGGCGCACCTGTGCGGTCCGCTCGATGAAAACCTGAGGCAAATCTCGTCCGCCCTCGACGTGACGATTTTCCGTCGCGGCGAGAAGTTCATCGTCAGCGGCACCAATGCCGAGCGCGCAGTCGCCGTCCTCGACCGTTTCTACACAAGGGCCGACAAGCCGGTGTCGGTGGAAGACATCCAGCTGGCGCTGGTGGAACAACGCGCCAGCGCGACCATCGACGCCGAACTGGACGATGCGGATATCGCGCTCGACAAGAAAGACAAGACCGAAATCGAAAGTCCGGTGCTGAAGACGCGCAAGCACGATCTGCGCGGCCGCACACCGCATCAGAGCCAATACCTGCACGCCATCCTCGAACACGACATCACCTTCGGCGTCGGTCCGGCCGGCACCGGCAAGACGTACCTCGCGGTGGCCTGCGCCGTCGATGCGCTGGAGCGCGACGCCGTGCAGCGCATCGTGCTGACGCGCCCGGCAGTGGAAGCCGGAGAACGTCTCGGCTTCCTGCCCGGCGACCTGGCGCAGAAGGTTGATCCGTATTTGCGCCCGCTGTATGACGCGCTGTATGACTTGCTCGGCTTCGACCGCACGCAGAAGCTGTTCGAAAAACAGGCGATCGAAATCGCACCGCTGGCCTACATGCGCGGCCGCACGCTGAACCATGCCTTCATCATCCTTGACGAGGCGCAGAACACCACGCCGGAACAGATGAAGATGTTCCTCACGCGCATCGGCTTCGGCAGCAAGGCCGTCGTCACCGGCGACGTCACCCAGATCGACTTGCACCATGGCCAGAAGAGCGGCCTGGTCGATGCGCTCAATGTGCTGCACGACGTACGCGGCATCGCCTTCTCGCGCTTCACCAGCAGCGACGTGGTGCGCCATCCCATGGTCGCACGCATCGTCGACGCCTACGAGGCGGTCTCGGCCGCCGGCAATTCCCACGTCACTTCCAGCAACGCCGTCAAACGTCTCAGCCAGGGCCTGACCCAGTCAGCCAAGCCACGCCATGCAAAAAAATAAACTGACCCTGTCCGTCCAGTACGCCGATCCACGCCTCAAGGAAAGCGTGCCGCGTCCGCAGATCCGCCGCTGGATCCAGGCTGCGCTGTTTGCGCCGGCGGAACTGACGATCCGCTTCGTCGACGCCGAAGAAGGCCGCACGCTGAATCGCGAGTACCGTGAAAAGGATTACGCCACCAACGTGCTGACGTTTGCCTACACGGAAGATGAGGACGCCGAAGTGACGCAGGCCGACATCATCCTGTGCACCGACGTCCTGGAAAAGGAAGCAAAGGAACAAAAGAAGCCGCTGCTGGATCACGCGGCGCATCTGATCGTGCACGGCGTGCTGCATGCACAGGGCTACGATCACGAAGACGAAGAAGAAGCGACCGAAATGGAAACGCTGGAAACTGAAATTCTGGCAGGCCTGGGTTTCGCCGATCCTTACACGGACCGCCGGTAACATCTGCGGCATCGAACATGGCCGGCCGCAGCCTTGCGCTGCGGCGGCATTGTTTTTTCGACATTACTTGCCAGCATTACTTTCCATCTCCGCCGTCACGGTAGCGACGCACCGCCGCGCGCAGGAAATCCAGCTGGCGGCCGAAGCGCGTGCAATGGTCGCAAATGGCCAGATGCCAGCGCAGCGCCAGCCGCCGGGCAAAGGATAATTTGCTGTCTTGCGCCTCGCACAAGACGCGATGTGCTTCCTTGCAGTTCATATGATTACTCCCGTAGCGCCACGGCTGGCATTGTAAATCAGCCAGGCCCGCAGTCGCGCTTTCAGCGCCGTTCTCCGGCTTCCCTGCTTGTTGGTCGCGGCGAGCCGCCATTTCTTACAATTCACTGACGATTATTTTGGGCAACGGATATTCATGCCGTGGCGAGTTCGATCGCGCCGGAAATTTTTCACCTTTTTCAGATTCCTTGTAAGAAACTGAAAGTTCGCCCGACCAAGCTGCATGAAACCAGCATTGAGGAGACGAACTTGAACGTCCATGCCCCCGCTCTTCCGACGACGACGTCCCCGACCATCCATCCGCTATGGCTGCGCATCACACACTGGACCAATGCGCTTGCCGTCGTGCTCATGATCCTGAGCGGCTGGCGTATCTATAACGCCTCACCGATCTTCCCCTTCTCGTTCCCAAAAGAATGGACCTTGGGCGGCTGGCTGGGCGGTGCGCTGCAATGGCATTTCGCGGCGATGTGGCTGCTGGCGATCAACGGCGTGATTTATCTGGCGCTCAATCTGCTGAGCGGACGTGCGCGCCGCAAATTCTTGCCCCTGCGTCCGGCGGAAGTCTTCCACGACTTCGTCCAGGCGCTCAAAGGCAAGCTGCAGCACGCGTCGCCGGACCACTACAACGCCGTGCAAAAGCTGGCGTATCTCTCGGTGATTGCCGACTTTGTGCTGATCGTGGTGTCGGGACTGGCGATCTGGAAATCGGTGCAACTGCCGTTGCTGCGCGACATGATGGGCGGCTATGACAACGCGCGCATCGTGCATTTCTTTGCGATGAGTTTCCTGGTGCTGTTCATTGTCGTACATGTCGCGATGGTGGCGCTGGTGCCGCGCACCTTGCTGGCCATGCTGCGCGGACGCTGACCGGAGACTGCCATCATGATCAGAAAACCAAACCGCCTGCCGTCCGCGCTCGACGGCGAATTGATCCTCAAGGATGCGCGCCGAGAACTGGAATTGTCGATGCCGTCGCGGCGCCTGTTCGGCAAGCGCGCGCTGACGCTGGGCGGGCTGTCGCTGCTGAGCGGCTGCAACATCACCGACCAGGAATCGGTGAACCGCATGCTGACGAAGATTTCACGCATGAACGACGGCGTGCAGGCCTGGCTGTTCGATCCGAACAAACTGGCGCCGACGTATCCGGCGTCGATGATCACGCGGCCGTTTCCGTTCAATGCGTTTTATGGCGAAGACGAAATCACCGAGGTCGACAGCGACGCCTATCGCCTCGAGCTCAACGGCCTGATCGCCATCCGCCGCGCCTGGTCCCTGGCAGAACTGCGCCGCCTGCCGCAGGTGGAGCAGATCACGCGCCATATCTGCGTCGAAGGCTGGAGCGCCATCGGCCGCTGGGGCGGTGTGCCGTTCGCCGGTTTCCTCAAACACATCGGCGCCGACCTGAGCGCGAAGTACATTGCCTTCCGCTGCGCCGACGACTATTTCACCAGCATCGACATGGCTACGGCGCTGCATCCGCAGACCCAACTGACGCTGACGTATGACGGCGAAATCTTGCCGCCGAAGTACGGCTTCCCGATGAAGCTGCGCATGCCCACCAAGCTGGGCTACAAGAATCCGAAGCATATCGCTTCAATCGAAGTAACCAATACTTACCCCGGCGGTTACTGGGAAGATCAGGGGTACAACTGGTTCGGCGGTGCTTAGCAATGTGCCAAGCATCTGCCGTAGTCATGGCGCTTTTGCCAATTTTCAACATCTAGGAGATTCACATGAAAAAAGCACTCTCGACCCTGTTCGCCTGTCTGATGATGGCTGCCGTTTCGGGCGCCTACGCTGCCGACACGATGGCCAAGGACGACATGTCCAAGGATTCGATGTCCAAGGACGGCATGAAGAAAGACGGCATGAAGAAGGACAAGATGAAAAAGAAAGACTCCATGAGCAAGGATTCCATGGCCAAGGATGGCATGGCTAAAGACAACATGGGCAAGGATGAAATGAAGAAATAACAACTTCGTTTCTTTCGACATGTCTGCGGCATCCCCCCTCCGCCGCAGACATGTCCGCCGGGAAACTGTTGCGATCCGATGCGGCTTGCCGCCTGAATTCGTTGTCCGCCCGGGGCGTGAAAATCGGCTTTTAGTAGATTTGTCATATATTTGTTGTATCCTATGCCTCATCGAAACAACGTCGGACCCACGGCTCACGCCATATGCAAGATCACTCTAGTAGCGTCAAATCTCTTGACGCTAAACCACACCGTTCCCTGTTCGAACGTCTCACCGCCCTCATCTCCCCCGAACCAGAAAACCGAGCAGAGTTGCTCGAGGTCCTGCAAGACGCCCATGCACGCAACCTGATCGACGCCGATGCGCTGTCGATGATTGAAGGCGTGTTCCAGGTATCCGATCTCGCCGTGCGCGACATCATGGTGCCGCGTTCGCAGATGGACACCATCGATATCAGCAAGCCGATCGAAACCTGGATGCCCGACGTGCTGTCGACTTCGCATTCGCGCTTCCCGGCGGTTGAAGGCGAGCGCGACAAGGTGGTCGGCGTGCTGTTGGCGAAAGACCTGCTGCGCTATTACGCCGAAGAATCCTTCGATGTGCGCGACATGCTGCGCCCGGCCGTGTTCATTCCCGAATCCAAGCGTCTCAACGTGTTGCTGCGCGACTTCCGCGCCAACCGCAACCACATGGCCATCGTGGTCGACGAATACGGCGGCGTCGCCGGCCTGATCACCATCGAAGACGTACTCGAGCAGATCGTCGGCGACATCGAAGACGAATACGATTTCGACGAGGAAGAAGACAACATCCTCGCCATCAAGGACGGCGCCCACGGCCCGCGCTGGCGCATCAAGGGACTGACCGAAATCGCCCAGTTCAACGAGACGCTGGAAACTTCCTTCTCCGATGAAGACGCCGACACCATCGGCGGCCTGGTCGCCAACCACCTCGGACGCGTGCCGCGCAAGGGCGACGAATTCGACATCGACGGCATGCGCTTCGAAGTGCTGCGCGCCGATGCCCGCCAGGCGCACGTGCTGCTGGTGGAAAAGCTGCCTGACACACCGGCAGCCGAGGAAGAACAATAGTTTTTCCGCGTGAACCGTCCTTCTTCCATCCCTGCCGATCCTGCCGCTGCCGCCCATAGTCCGGCGGCATCGGTTGCAACGACATCTCCCCTGGCACGCTGGACGCCGCTGTTCGCCTTGCTGGCCGGCGTCGCCAACGTGCTGGCGTTCGCCCCGTTCAACATCTGGCCGGTGCAGATCCTCACGCTGGCCTGGCTGTTTCGCCAGATCTCCCGCACCTCCTCCTTTCGCCGCAATGCGCTGACCGGCTGGCTGTACGGCTTCGGCTGGGCCGCCTGCGGCGTGCACTGGCTCTACATCAGCATGCACGACTACGGCGGCATGGCGGGATGGATGGCGGCGCTGGCGGTGGGCTTGCTGGCTGCTTACCTGGGTCTCTATGCAGCATTGACCGCAACGCTCGCGAGCTGGCTGCGGCAGCGCTGGGCGGCCTCGCAGGCTGCCGTGCTGCTGCTGTTGCTGCCGGCGCTATGGGCCTTGTCGGAATGGCTGCGCGGCTGGCTGTTTACCGGCTTCCCGTGGCTAACTTCGGGCTATGCGCACAACGTCGGCCCCCTGGCCGGCTTCGCGCCCGTGGTCGGCGTCTACGGCCTGGCCTGGATCGCTGCGATCGTCGCCGGCAGTCTCGCCATGCTGAGCCTGCGTTCCGGTCCACGCGTCTTGCCTGCGGCCTTGACGCTCCTGCTCGCCGGCGCGGGTGTCGCCTTGCATGCGGTCGATTGGACGCATGCCGCCGGCCAGCCGATCAGCGTGCGCCTGTTGCAGGGAAACATTCCGCAGGAGATGAAGTTCTCCAACGAAGCGCTGTTGTCGTCGCTGATGATGTACGACGATATGATCCGCAGCGCGCCGGCCGACCTGATCGCCACGCCCGAGACCGCGGTGCCGCTGCTGCCGCAGCAACTGCCGCCGGACTATCTGGCGCGCCTGGCGCGCTTTGTGCAAACCTCCGGCAGCCACCTGGCGCTGGGGATTCCCTTATCCGACGGCCCGGCCCAATACGCCAACAGCATGGTCGGATTTTCGCCCGATCCTGCGACCGAACGCACGCCGTACCGCTACGACAAGCATCATCTGGTGCCGTTCGGTGAATTCATCCCGCTCGGTTTCCGCTGGTTCGTCGACATGATGAACATCCCGCTGGGCGACATGACGCGCGGCAAACCCTTGCAGCTGCCGTTCCAGGTCAAGCAGCAATGGATCATGCCCAACATCTGCTACGAGGATCTGTTCGGTGAAGAAATCGCCGCCCAGCTCGGCGGCGCCTACTACGCCGGCCAGCCGCAGGCCAGCATGCTGCTGAACCTGTCCAATATCGCCTGGTTCGGTAACTCGATCGCCCTGCCGCAGCACTTGCAGATTTCGCAGATGCGCGCGCTGGAAACCGGCCGCCCGATGCTGCGCGCGACCAACACCGGCGCCACTGCCGTGATTGGCCCCAAAGGCCAGCTGGTGTCGGAATTGCAGCCTTACACGCGCAACATGCTGAGCGCATCCGTGCAAGGTTTCCAGGGCCAGACGCCGTACATTCTGCTCGGCAACAAGCTGATGCTGGCGCTGGCGATCGCCGCACTGGCGACAGCCTGGCTGCTGTCGCGCGGCAAACGCTAGTTCCGGCGGCTCCTTTTCTTGGCTATTTCCTGCCGGTTCCTGCGTTTGGGCTGCATGGCCCCCTCAAAAACCGCTAAAATTCAGGGTTTTAGCAATTCCTTGCCCGCCATCACCGGCAACATAAAAAGATGCTTACATTTCAACAGATCATTCTCAAGCTGCAAGAATATTGGGATGCGCAAGGTTGCGCATTGCTCCAGCCCTACGACATGGAAGTCGGCGCCGGCACCTCGCACACCGCCACCTTCCTGCGCGCGATCGGGCCCGAGCCATGGCGTGCCGCCTACGTGCAACCGTCGCGCCGCCCCAAGGACGGCCGCTACGGTGAAAACCCCAACCGCATGCAGCACTACTACCAATACCAAGTGGTGTTGAAGCCGGCGCCTGAGAACATCCTCGATCTGTACCTCGGCTCGCTCGAAGCGCTGGGCCTGGACCTGAAGCAGAACGATGTGCGCTTCGTCGAGGACGACTGGGAAAACCCGACCCTCGGCGCCTGGGGCCTGGGCTGGGAAGTCTGGCTGAACGGTATGGAAGTCACTCAGTTCACCTACTTCCAGCAAGTCGGCGGCCTCGACTGCAAACCGGTGCTGGGTGAAATTACCTACGGCATCGAGCGTCTGGCGATGTACCTGCAAAACGTGGAAAACGTCTACGACCTGGTCTGGACCGAATGGGTCGAGAACGGCGTCAAGAAGAAGCTGACCTACGGCGACGTGTTCCACCAGAACGAAGTGGAGCAGTCGACCTTCAACTTCGAATATTCGAATACCGACTTCCTGTTCTCGCTGTTCGGCAACTATGAAGCCGAAGCCAAGCGCCTGCTGGAAGTCCCGCTGGCGTTGCCGGCCTACGAAATGATTCTGAAGGCGGCGCACACCTTCAACCTGCTGGATGCACGCGGCGCCATTTCGGTGACCGAGCGCGCTGCCTATATCGGCCGCATCCGCAATCTGTCGCGCGCGGTGGCGCAGGCGTATTACGAATCGCGCGAACGTCTCGGTTTCCCGATGGCGGACGCCGACGCTTCCCGCCAGGCCGCTTGAATAAAGTATTGACCGTATCGCGCCGCGGCTGACACTAAGCGCAGCGCCAGACAAGCAAGAAAACAGAAAATGACTCAAACACTTTTAGTAGAACTCCTGACCGAAGAACTGCCGCCGAAAGTGCTCGCCAAACTGGGCGATGCATTTGCCAACGGCATTTTCAACGGCCTGAAATCGCGCGACTTCCTGGAAGAAGGCGCTGCCGCCACCGCTTACGCCACGCCGCGTCGCCTGGCCGTGTCGATCACCAAGGTGCGCGCCACCTCGCTCGACAAGGCGATCCGCGAAAAGGTATTGCCGATCAGCGTGGCGCTGGACGCCGAAGGCCGCCCTGCCGCGCCGCTGGTCAAGAAACTGGCCGCGCTCGCTGCGCAAGTCGGCGCCATCGTGATCACGCCGGACCAGCTGGAACGAGCACAGGACGGCAAGGCCGAGAGCTTCTTCTACAACTACACCGCCAAGGGCGGCGCACTGCAAACCGGCTTGCAAGCCGCGCTGGAAGAATCGGTCGCCAAGCTGCCGATTCCGAAGCTGATGAGCTATCAGCGCCAGCATGGCCGCGACGCCGGTAACACCGTGCATTTTGTCCGTCCCGCACACCGCCTGATCGCGCTGCATGGCGCGAGCGTGGTGCCGCTGAACATCCTCGGTCTCGACGCCGACAAGATCACCCAAGGCCATCGCTTCCTGTCTCAAGGCGCGATTGCGGTCGATTCGCCAGAGGCCTATGTCGAGACGCTGATCAGCAAGGGTAAAGTCATCCCCGGTTTCACCGAGCGCAAGGAAAAGATCCGCCTCGATCTGCTCGGCAAGGCCGGCGACGACAAGGTCCTGATGCCGGAAGCGCTGCTCGATGAAGTCACGGCGCTGGTCGAATGGCCGGTGGTGTACGAATGCAAGTTCGACGATCAATTCCTGGCGGTGCCGCAGGAGTGCCTGATCCTGACCATGCAGACCAACCAGAAATATTTTGCGCTGACCGACGCCAACGGCAAGTTGCGTTCGCGCTTTCTGATCGTTTCCAATCTGGAAACCTCCAACCCGCAGCACATCATCCAGGGCAATGAACGCGTGGTGCGCCCGCGCCTGTCGGATGCGAAATTCTTCTTCGAACAAGACAAGAAGAAGTCGCTGGCCGATCGCGTGCCGCTGCTGGCCAACGTTGTGTATCACAACAAGCTGGGCAACCAGCTGCAACGCACCGAGCGCGTCCAGGCGCTGGCCGGCGCGATTGCCAAACTGCTGGGCAATGACGTGGCGCTGGCCGAACGCGGCGCGCTGCTGGCCAAGACCGATCTGCTGACCGACATGGTGGGCGAATTCCCCGAGCTGCAAGGCATCATGGGCGCCTACTACGCACGTCACGACGGCGAGCCGGACGAAGTCGCGTTGGCCGCCTCCGAACACTACCAGCCGCGCTTCGCCGGCGACGCCTTGCCGGTGTCCGCAACCGGCACCGCGGTGGCGCTAGCCGACAAGCTGGAAACCCTGGTGGGCATCTGGGGCATCGGCCTGCAGCCGACCGGCGACAAGGATCCGTTCGCGCTGCGCCGTCACGCGCTGGGCGTGTTGCGCATGCTGGTTGAAAAGCGTCTGCCGCTGGCGATTCCCGCCTTGCTGCAGGCTGCCGTGGCGCAGTTTGCCGGCAACGGCAATTTCAAGGATCCGAGCGCCGACGTCAGCGCCTTCCTGTTCGATCGCCTGCGCGGCCTGCTGCGCGAACGCAATTACTCGCCCAACGAAATCGAAGCAGTCGTTGCGCAACAGCCGGAAGTGCTCGACAACATCACCGAGCGCCTGGACGCAGTGCAAGCCTTCGCTGCATTGCCGGAAGCCGAAGCGCTCGCCGCCGCCAACAAGCGCATCACGAATATCCTGAAAAAAATCGAAGGTGGAGTCACCGGCACGGTGCAGAACGGCCTGCTGCGCGAAGCCGCCGAGCAGGCGCTGTATTCGGCCATGCTGCTGCTGAAGCCGCAAGTTGACGCTGCGTATGCGCAGGGCAATTTCAGCGGCGCGCTGAAGGCGTTGGCGCAATTGCGCCAGAACGTCGACGCCTTCTTCAACGACGTGATGGTCAACGCCGAAGACGAACAGCTGCGCAACAATCGCCAGGCATTGCTGGCCGAGTTGCATCAGATGCTCAATCAGGTCGCGGATATTTCCAAGCTGGCTGCATAAGTTCTCAGGGATAAGGTGACAAGAACATGAAGCTGATCATTCTGGATCGCGATGGCGTGATCAACCAAGACTCGGACGCCTTCATCAAGTCGCCTGCGGAATGGATTCCGATCAAGGGTTCTCTGGAAGCGATCGCCCGCCTCAACCAGGCCGGCTATCGCGTTGTTGTCGCCACCAATCAATCTGGCGTGGGCCGCGGGCTGTTCGACATGATGACGCTCAACGCCATTCACCAGAAGATGCATAACGCTGCACAACAGGTCGGCGCCGATATCGACGCCGTGTTCTTTTGTCCGCATGCCGCCGACGACAACTGCGATTGCCGCAAGCCCAAGCCCGGCATGTTCAATGAAATTTCCAGGCGCTTCGGCATCAGCCTGCGCGGTGGAGTGGTCACCGTAGGCGATTCGCTGCGCGACCTGCAAGCCGGCTTCGTGGCCGGTTGCGCGCCGTTCCTGGTGCTCACCGGCAAGGGCGAAAAGACCCGCGAAAAAGGCGGCTTGCCGCCCGGCACGCTGATCTATCCGGATCTCGCCGGCGTGGTCGACTTCATATTGAAAGCACCGGTAGAAATGTCGGTTTAATGGATGGAGAGAAGGCCGCGGGCCCCGCATTGCGGACATGGCCGCGCCGGCTCTGAAAAGGGAGACTGTATTTTGCGTATCAACCTGTTTTTGCGTTCCGTGCTGTTCACACTGGTGATGACGGTCGCCACCGTCGTCTGGTCCATCGCCTGCATCCTCTTCGCACCGTTTCCGTACGCCAAGCGCTATTACCTGACCTCGCGCTGGAACGTGCTGGTGATCTGGGCGGCGCGCGTGATCTGCGGCATCCGCTATCAGGTCAAGGGCATGGAAAACCTGCCCGACGCGCCGGTGATTCTGCTGTCCAAGCATCAGTCGGCATGGGAAACGATTTTCTACCTGATCATCATGCCGCGCCCGCTGGTGTTCGTGTTCAAGAAGGAACTGACCTACATCCCCTTCTTCGGCTGGGGCATCGCGCTGTTGCGCATGATCCCGATCGACCGCAGCAAAGGCCGCGACGCCTTCGCGCAAGTGGTGGTGCAGGGCCGCAAGCGCCTAGCCGATGGCCAGTGGGTGATCATGTTCCCGGAAGGCACGCGCATTCCGGTCGGCCAGACCGGCAAGTACAAGCATGGCGGCTCGCGCTTGGCGGTGGAAACCAACACCGTTGTCGTGCCGATCGCAGTCAACGCCGGCGAGTGCTGGCCTAAGGGCGGCTTCATCAAAACTCCGGGTATGATCACGGTATCGATCGGCAAGCCGATCTCGCCGGAAGGCCTGGATCCGGCACAGTTAAGCCAACGCGTTGAAAATTGGATAGAATCCGAAATGCGCGTGATTTCCCCGGCGGTTTATGCCGCCGTCGACAAAACAAGAAACTGACACCATCGGCCCCAATACATTGAAACTGCTTCGTCACTCTCAGCCGGATCCTAACCAGCTCACGCTGCAACTGGATTTCTTCACACCGACGCCTCTTGAGACGACGCAGGACAGCCCACCGCCACCGCTTTTGCAGCAGGACCATGCACCGGCGCCCGAACTGAAGCAGCAGGCGCCTTTGCCGCCGATGTCGCCGCCTATCGGTCGTCCCGCCGACGGCATGCGGCGCATCCAGCTCGGCGAGCACCATCTCGATTACGCGCTGCTGCGCTCCAAGCGCCGCTCGATCGGTTTCCTGATCAGCGATGAAGGCTTGCGCGTGACGGCGCCGAAATGGGTGACCCTGGGCGAGATCGAAAACGCCATCCGCGAAAAGCAGCGCTGGATTTTCACCAAACTCAATGAACGCCGCGAACGCTCGGCGCGCCGCCTGCAACCGCAGATGCAATGGCGCGACGGCGCGACGCTGCCGTATCTGGGCCAGGACATCACCCTGCGCATCCGCGCCAACCAGTCCTCCGGCATCGCTTACGATGAAGGCACGCTGGAGCTGACGGTGGGCCTGCCCGCCGACGCCGGCGAGCAACAATTGAAAGACCGCGTGCAAGGCTGGCTGCAAGCGCGCGCCAAGGAAACCTTCGCGGCGCGCCTGCCGATTTACGCAGAGAAGCTGGGCGTGACTTACCAGTCGTTCGCGCTGTCCTCGGCCACCACGCAATGGGGCTCCTGCACCGCCGATGGCCGCATCCGCCTGAACTGGCGCCTGATGCATTTTTCCCTGCCGCTGATTGACTACGTCATCGCACACGAGTTGTCGCACCTGCGCGAAATGAACCATAGCCCGCGCTTCTGGGCCACGGTCCAATCCATATTCCCTGAATTCGAAACCGCCAAGCGCGCCTTGCGTGACAGCGCGCCCGAGACCTTGCCGATTTTCTGACCGCAATTCCGTCCGGCAAACAAATCGGCCTGCTGCATGTTCACATGCAGCAGGCCGATTTGTTTGATACCTGATACTTCCGGTCGAACTAGTCTTTGCGTTCGATGAACTCGATCTTGTAGCCGTCGGGGTCCGTCACGAAGGCGATGACGGTGCTGCCGCCCTTGACCGGACCGGCTTCGCGCGTCACATTGCCGCCCGAAGAACGCGCCGCGTCACAAGCCTTGTAGGCGTCGTCCACCGAGATCGCGATGTGGCCGTAGGCGGTCCCCATTTCATACTTGTCGACGCCATGGTTGTAGGTCAGCTCGAGTTCGGCGTGATCCGGGTTGCTGCCGTAGCCGAGGAAAGCCAGGGTGTATTTGTATTCGGTGTTTTCGCTGGTGCGCAGCAATTTCATGCCGAGCACCTTGGTGTAAAAATCGATGGAGCGTTGCAGGTCGCCAACCCGGAGCATGGTGTGCAGGATGCGCATAATGAGCCTTTGCCTAAGAACTTATCGGAGTGCAGGATTGTAGCGCTGTTCGCGCCGGCTTGCCGGGATGCATTGCTTGCCCTCGAATCACGGTCTATGAAATGCCGCGCGCCTGCGATCGGATGACGACAGGCGCGCGGTGATGGCGATGCTTCAGGCAACTTCAGGCGGAGATCAGAACTGTTCCCAATCGTCGTCCCTGCCGGTGACGGGAGTACGCGCAGCCGCAGGCAGGCGCGGGGCTTCCTGCTTGCGCGCCAGCGACGGTGTCCCCGGCGTCACGTCATGCGCACGCGGAGACGCTGACGGCGAGGCGCCTGCATTGTGCTGCAGGCTAGTGCCGTCGATCTTGAATACGCCGACGATCTGCGACAGGCTGGTGGCCTGGTCCTGCAGCGACTGCGCGGCGGCGGCGGCTTCCTCGACCAGCGCGGCGTTTTGCTGTGTGACCTGGTCCATTTGCGTGACTGCCTGGTTGACTTGCTCGATGCCCTCGCTTTGCTCGCGGCTGGCTTCGGTAATCTCGCCGACGATGTCGGTCACGCGGCGCACGCTGCTGACCACTTCGTTCATGGTCTGACCGGCCTGCTCGACGAGTTTGCTGCCGGAGTCCACTTTTTCCACCGAGTCGTCAATCAGCGATTTGATTTCCTTCGCTGCGGCGGCGCTGCGCTGCGCCAACGTGCGCACCTCGCTGGCCACCACCGCAAAGCCACGCCCCTGCTCGCCGGCGCGCGCCGCTTCGACGGCGGCATTCAAGGCCAGGATGTTGGTCTGGAAGGCGATGCCGTCGATCACGCTGATGATGTCGACGATCTTGCGCGACGACGCATTGATCGACTCCATCGTATGGACTACCTTGCCGACCACGTTGCCGCCTTCAACCGCGACCGCCGATGCCGAGACCGCCAGCTTGTTGGCCTCGCGCGCATTTTCGGCGTTCTGCTTGACGGTGGAGGTCAGCTCTTCCATCGACGAGGCGGTTTCCTCGAGCGAACTGGCTTGCTGCTCGGTGCGGCTGGACAGATCCAGATTGCCGATCGCGATCTGGGTCGATGCGGTAGCGATGGTGTCGGTGCCGTGGCGGACCCGGCTGACGATGTCGAGCAGGTTGTCATTCATGGCCCGCAAGGCGCGCAGCAGCTGGGCGGTCTCGTCCTTGCCGGAGGCATCGAACTGCGAGGTCAGATCGCCTGCCGCAACGGTCTCGGCGACCTTGACCGCACGGCTCAGCGGTGACGTGATGCTGCGCGTGACCAGCCAGGCGATCAGGCCGGCAAACACCAGCGCGATGACGCTCAGCATGATCACCAGATTGCGCGCCTCGACATATTCTTCTTCGACTTCCTTGCTGGCGACGTGCATCAGCTCGTTCTGATGCGCGATCAAGGTTTCCACTGCCGACATGTAGGTCAGTTGCAGCGGCCGTACCGTCTGCAGGAGCAACAACGTGGCCTCGTTCTTGGCGCCCGCCATCACCAGGCGCAGCACCTCGTCGCGACCGACGTTGTATTGCGTGCGTGCATCCATGATCGCCTTCATGAGCGCGCGGCCCTTGTCGCCGGTAATCAGGCTGTCGAGCTTTTCCAGTGTTGTCCTGGTGTTGTCGCTGGCGGTCCGGATGGTCTGCATTTCCTTGCCCACTTCGTCCGCATCGGTCATCAGCAGGACGTTGCGGGACGACCGGGCAATGACGTTGACGTTCTTGATGATGTCGTTGGCCAGCACCGTCTTCGGATACTTGTCATTGATGACTTCATCCATCTGCTCATTGAGACCGGACAGACGCGTGATGCCGAGTACGGCCATGGAGACCAGCAACAGCACCAGGAAACCGAATCCTATGCTCAGACGTGCCCCGATCTTGAAATTCGCTATGCGCATACATTTCCCCTTGTCATGTAAAAGTGCAATTGAACGTATTGGCTGACGATTGATGGCTGATGGCTAACGACTAACGACTAACGCGGCGCGTCCCGGTTGTGCCGATCCGGGTGAGTCGATACTACGCGCCGGAAGATCTCGCTTCAACCGGCTTTTGTTTGCCTTTTTGTCTTCAGCCCGCGCCATTGATGCAATGATTCAATGTTGAATTGCAGAAACTCCGAAAGACTAATCCGCAATACTACCGGCGGCCATCAGGAAAATCCTGATGATGACTCCCTTCCCCCTTTCGCTTGCCAGGTGGCAGTATTGGCTAATACAGGTTCCATCTCGCAATCGGCGAACTATGATGAAGAAGGAACGCTCTCCGTCCTGCAGTCATAAGCGAGCCGCTGCGCGACTAAACCTGTTTGTTCCGGCGCCAGCATGCAGGTTGCCGCCTTTCGTGGTGCGGTTCCGACAGAGCAGATCTGGCAATGCCATGAGGCAAGATTTATTTTTGCTTGCAGGCATTGGTTTGGCGTCGATTATTTGCGCAATACGCAATATTTTAGCAAAAAATTTGTCCGCACGACTTTGCGCCTCACGCAATGTTGGAAGGAGAATTGATAAATGAATATTGGCCACGTCCTACGCAAGATTCGCAAGGAAAGAAAAGCGAGCCTGGAAGAAATTGCATTGGTCGCAGGCACCGATGCCGCCAATTTATCGCGCGTCGAACGCGACAAGCAGCGCCTTACCCCCGACATGCTGGAAAACGTCGCCAAGGCGCTCGACGTCCCCGTATCGTCGCTCTATCTCATCGCCGAACAGAACATGCAATCAGGAAAAACCGCCAGCGATGCCGGCAAGGCTGCTGCGGCGCGGCTTGAAAACGCGTTGGGGCGCTTCATTCTGCTGATGCCGCAGGATCAGCAACTGGCGGTGGACTTCATGGAATTGCTGCTGAAATCGGCGCGTAAATAATTTACCGCCGCATCGAGAGCATGTTCAGCCGGCGCGATGTTGCCGCAGCACGTTGGCCAGCGCAACGAATTGCTCCATCGGCACCGCTTCGGGACGGGCCTGCGGATCGATGCCGGCGGCGATCAGGTCGGCTTCGGCGAGCAAGCCGGCGACGCAATTGCGAATCACCTTGCGGCGCTGGGAAAACGCCTTGGTGACGACTTCCTCGAGCAGCAGCTGATCGCATTCAAGCGGCTGTGCAATCGGGATCATGCGCACGATTGCCGAATCCACGCGCGGCGGCGGATCGAATGCCGTCGGCGGCACGACAAACATCAGTTCCATGTGATAACGCCACTGCAGCATCACGGAGAGACGCCCGAAGGCCTTGCTGCCGGGATCGGCAACCATGCGCTCGACCACTTCCTTTTGCAGCATGAAATGCTGGTCCTGCACCAGCGGCGCCAGCTCGGCCAGACGGAACATGAGCGGACTGGAGATGTTGTACGGCAGGTTGCCGACCACTCGCAGCTTGCGGCCGGCAGGCACCGGAATCGACGCGAAGTCGAATTTGAGTGCATCGGCCGAATGCACGTGCAGGCGCTTCGGATCGAACTGCTTCTGCAGGCGCGCCACCAGGTCGCGGTCGAGTTCGACCACGTGCATCTCGTCAAGCGACTCGAGCAACAGGCTGGTCATCGCAGCCAGGCCCGGACCGATCTCGACCATGACATCGCCCTTCTGCGGCGCGATGGCGCTGATGATGTCGTACAGGACGGTCTGATCGGTCAGGAAGTTCTGGCCGAAGCGTTTGCGGGCGATATGTTTCATAGGGAATTCTTGGCGCGGGCCATGAGCGCCGCCGTCCTGATGGC
>Ga0308165_1001105_pt1 | contig 40297 bp, 29 predicted proteins | sample PhyWR2_FD_201032 | JGI IMG/M metagenome (GOLD analysis project Ga0308165, IMG submission 201032) | Phyllosphere microbial communities from UC Gill Tract Community Farm, Albany, California, United States - DLSLW.R2 | ecosystem: Host-associated > Plants > Phyllosphere > Unclassified | place: USA...
GGTTGCATCAAAAAGTCATCCGAGTATAGTGCGCATCCACGGACGCGGGGTGGAGCAGCCTGGTAGCTCGTCGGGCTCATAACCCGAAGGTCGTCAGTTCAAATCTGGCCCCCGCAACCAATTAAGCATTAAGAAGTACAGCAGTTAGTTATTTTACTCGATGGAAGAGTAAAACCGGACGCGGGGTGGAGCAGCCTGGTAGCTCGTCGGGCTCATAACCCGAAGGTCGTCAGTTCAAATCTGGCCCCCGCAACCAACTAAACTGTAGAATTAAGTAGTGAGAAGATTTACTCGATGTAAGAGTAAAAGACGGACGCGGGGTGGAGCAGCCCGGTAGCTCGTCGGGCTCATAACCCGAAGGTCGTCAGTTCAAATCTGGCCCCCGCAACCAATTCTTCTAAACAATTGACACCCTTCTGGGTGTTTTTTTGTATCTGCAGTTTGTGATTTGATGATTCGCCGGGCGCTAACCCGGCTTGAGAATCTACCCTCTTCTGGCCAACGTCGCGCCATCCGAGAAATACGCCTTTATCCCTGCCAGAATCGACTCAGCCACTTCCTGCTGGAATTTCGCCGTCTTGAGCTTGCGCTCCTCTTCCACGTTACTGATAAACGCTGTTTCGACGAGGATCGAGGGAATATCCGGGGCTTTTAGTACCGCAAACCCAGCCTGCTCCACGCTATTTTTATGCAGTTTATTCACATTTCCGAGTTTACCCAGCACTGCTTTGCCAAATTTCAGGCTGTCGGTAATGGTCAGCGATTGCACCATATCGAACAGAGTATGATCGACATAACGATCACCGCTTTTGCTCACCCCGCCAATAAGGTCCGAGGCATTCTGGGAATCTGCCAATAATCTCGCCGCCGTACTGGTTGCCCCTTTGGTTGAAAGAGCAAACACGGACGAACCGCTGGGCTGTCGGCTGGTAAAGGCATCGGCGTGAATAGAAACAAACAGGTCTGCACGCTGCTTCTGGGCTTTAGCCACGCGGACTTTCAGCGGAATGAAAACATCTTCATTTCGCGTCATATACGCGCGCATATTGCCTTCTTTATCAATAAGCGCTTTCAGACGCCGGCCAATTTGCAGCACCACATCTTTTTCGCGCGTGCGATATTTGCCCACCGCTCCAGAGTCTTCTCCGCCATGTCCAGGATCAAGCATGATCACGATCGGACGATCGCGCCCTGCTTTTCCCGGCTGAGGGCCGCTTTGCGCAGGCGGAACATGTTGGTCGAGATCGCCTTTGTTGTAATCTTCTAGCAGAGCCAGCAGCGGATCCTGAATATCCGTCGCGTTAGCCGGATAAAGATCCATCACCAGACGCTCTTTAAATCCGGCAACCGGTGCCAGCGCAAACAGTTGCGGCTTCACGTTTTGTTTCAGCTCGAACACCATTCGCACGGTTTGCGGATCAAACTGCCCAACGCGGGCGGATTTAATATAAGGATCGTCGCCGCGGATCTGCGCGCTCATGCCTTTCAGCACTGAGTTCAGATTCACCCCTTCGATATCCACTACGACACGTTCCGGATTGCTGAGAGCAAATTGCTTATATTTCAGCACCTGGTTGGACTCAACCGTCACGCGCGTATAAGTCGAAGACGGCCAGACGCGCACCGCCACAACATGGCTTGCGGCGGCGAGTGCAACCTGACTGACGCTTAGCAACCACATCGCCCCGGCTCCTTGTAACAAACGGCGGCGGCTTATTGCTGTTTTGGATCCCGACATGCCTCTCCCGAGCAATACATCAAATAAATAAGTAAAACATCCAAATTGACCGAAAACTTTAACGAATGACGCATAACCTGTCATCAATAAAAGGGTAAACAATCATACGTTAACGCACTCATCACTCAAAAAATTCTCTGGTTCAAAAATAATTTAGGCTTGCACGCGCGGCGATAATCGAATAAAAATACACAAAATACGAATAAACATTCACTGAGGGTTGTGCCGTGGTAAAGGAACGTAGAACCGAGTTGGTCCAGGGATTCCGCCATTCTGTGCCCTACATCAATACCCATCGGGGAAAAACGTTTGTCATCATGCTCGGTGGCGAAGCCATTGAACATGAAAACTTTTCCAGTATCGTCAATGATATCGGCCTGCTCCACAGCCTGGGTATTCGTCTGGTGGTTGTCTATGGCGCTCGTCCCCAGATCGACGCCAACCTGGCTACACATCATCACGAACCGATTTACCATAAACATACGCGTGTAACGGACGCCAAAACGCTGGAACTGGTGAAACAAGCCGCCGGACTTTTGCAGTTGGATATCACCGCACGCCTGTCGATGAGCCTCAACAACACACCGTTGCAGGGCGCGCATATTAACGTGGTCAGCGGCAATTTTATTATCTCACAGCCGTTGGGCGTCGATGACGGTGTGGATTATTGTCACAGTGGGCGTATTCGTCGTATTGATGAAGAGGCGATTCATCGTCAACTGGACAGCGGTGCGATTGTCCTTATGGGCCCCGTCGCCGTTTCCGTCACCGGCGAGAGCTTCAATCTCACCTCCGAAGAGGTCGCTACTCAGTTGGCGATTAAACTTAAAGCAGAAAAGATGATTGGCTTCTGCTCCTCTCAGGGCGTGTTTGATGAACAAGGGAATATCGTTTCTGAACTCTTCCCTAACGAAGCGCAAGCGCGCGTCGAAACGCTGGAAGCCGAAGGGGATTATCACTCAGGGACCGTGCGATTCCTGCGCGGCGCAGTGAAAGCCTGTCGCAGCGGCGTGCGTCGTAGCCATCTCATCAGCTATCAGGAAGACGGTGCATTATTGCAGGAGCTGTTCTCCCGCGATGGTATCGGCACACAGATCGTGATGGAGAGTGCGGAGCAAATTCGCCGTGCGACCATTAACGATATTGGCGGCATCCTGGAGCTGATTCGTCCGCTGGAGCAACAGGGAATTCTGGTGCGCCGCTCACGCGAGCAACTGGAGATGGAAATCGACAAATTCACCATTATCCAGCGTGATAATTTGACCATCGCCTGTGCAGCACTTTATCCCTTCCCGGAAGAAAAAATCGGTGAGATGGCCTGCGTGGCAGTGCATCCTGATTACCGTAGTTCATCGCGAGGGGAAGTTCTGCTCGAACGCGTCGCCGCGCAGGCGCGTCAGATTGGTTTGAGTAAGCTGTTTGTGCTCACGACGCGCAGCATTCACTGGTTCCAGGAACGCGGCTTTACGCCGGTGGATATTGATTCACTGCCTGAGAGCAAAAAAGAGATGTACAACTATCAGCGCCGTTCAAAAGTGCTGATGGCTGATCTGGGTTAAAAACGCTGAATGCCCTTTCCCGTCGGGAGAGGGCGACTTTCAGGCTGACTCGAAGATGGCACTTAACCCACTGCGACGCTCAATGCGCGTCGTAACCGCCTGCGTTAGCACACGCTCATCTACGTAGAGCGACAGCTGTTTACGGGCGCGGGTGATAGCGGTGTAAACCAGTTCACGCGTGATGACCGGTGACATTTGCACAGGCAAAATCAACACCGTGTGATCAAACTCAGAACCTTGCGATTTATGCACCGTCATCGCCCATGCCGTTTCATGTTCTGGTAAACGGCTTGGCTGGAACGATTTCACGCTGCCATCTGACATCTGGAACCACACGCGAAGCCCCTGGCCGCGATCGAGGGCAATCCCGATATCACCGTTGAACAGCCCGAGAGCACTGTCGTTGCGTGAAATCATCACTGGCCGCCCTTCATACCAGCGCGAATGTGGCTGACGGGTGATTTTACGCTTCTGAGATAACGCCTGCTCCAGTCGTTCATTAAGCCCCGTCACGCCAAACGGCCCCTCGCGAAGCGCGCACAGGAGCTGATATTCGCCAAAAGCAGCGATAACCGCTTCCGGCTTTTCCTGCTGTTGCACACATTCAAGAAAACGCTGATATCCCCGCACCGCATCTTCCAGCATCGCCAGATACTCTTCGCCCGTTTGCAGCGGCTTTTTTTCTATGTCCTGAAATTCACCGTTAAATACCGCGCGAATGGCATTACGATCGCCGCGATTGACCGCCGCCGCAAGCTGACCGATCCCGGAATCACTGCCGAATCGATAGCTTTTTTGCAATAGACAGAGACTGTCGCGTAACGCCCCCGCCACCGGATCGGACGTGCCTTCAATTGCACATCCCGTCAGCTGCGACAACTCCTGCGCGCGCGGTAACGTATAGCCCGCGCTGGCGTAATGACAGATATCACCCAGCACTGCGCCCGCTTCAACCGAGGCGAGCTGATCGCGATCGCCGAGAAAAATCACTCTGGCATGGGGTGGCAAGGCGTCAATCAGACGCGACATCATCGTCAGGTCGATCATGGACGCCTCATCCACCACCAGCACATCCAAATGTAAGGGGTTGCTTGCGTGATAACGCAGACGCTGGCTGCCTGGCTGGGCGCCAAGCAAACGGTGCAACGTGCTGGCTTCATTTGGAAACAGCTTGCGCTGCGCTTCGTCGAGCGGGAGTTTTTGTAACGCCCCGCCAAGCGATTCTGTCAGGCGTGCTGCGGCTTTACCTGTCGGCGCGGCCAGACGAATTCGACATTTCTGTTCGCCAGCCATCTGAATCAGTGCGGCCAGCAATTTGGCTACCGTGGTGGTTTTACCCGTTCCTGGCCCGCCAGAAATGACGGAAATACGCCGCGTTAATGCCACGGCCGCCGCCACTTTTTGCCAGTTCACCGACTCAGTATCACCAAATAAGGCGTTCAGCGTTTGGTGCAATTGGGCCGCATCATAAGCTAGCGGTTGGTTTGACTCATTAAAGAAACGCGCAATTGCCAGCTCATTTCGCCACAGCCGATTAAGATACAGCCGGTCAGCACAGAGGATTAACGGCGTTGGCAAATCGCCCGTACTGACGGCATGGGATTGCAACAGGACGTTCTGCCAGTTGACCGTTTCGCCCACCAGCGCGAAACACGCCTGCAGCGGAGCGGACATTTTCTCATCGACGACCAGACGCGAAAGCGGCAAGCAAACATGCCCCTCGCCCGCATCTTTACTGAGAATGGCGGCGGCCAGCATGACGGCTGGGTGGTCATTCCCCGCCACCATCATGGCAAACTGTGCATCAAGTGGGCGTAAAACACGTTGTTCGACCGCCTCAAGCAGTAACGTTTGCATCGTCATTCCGCCACCTCTTCCGTGGTTGCCGCGAACAGCATGTCCATTTTATCCACCAGCGCAACGTCAGGGCGCGTTGTAAAAATTCCAGAGTGCGGATCGTTCGCGTTCACGCCACGTAAGAAAAGATAAATCACACCGCCAAAATGCTGCTCATAGGTGTAATCCGCGATGCGATGACGCAGATATCGATGGAGCGCCAACGTATAAAGTTGATACTGCAAATCGTAGCGGTGCGACTGCATCGCAGCCGCCATCGCCTGCGGGGTATACGCCTCGCTGCTGTCGCCAAGCCAGTTGGATTTGTAATCCAGCAGGTAATAGCGACCGTTATGGCGGAAAACAAGATCGATAAAGCCCTTTAGCATGCCGCTCACCTGGCGGAAATTCAGTGCCGGACACGCTTTAGAGAGGGGATCATATTTCCGGATAAGCCCATCCAGCGCGCCCGCCGTCAACGGACCGGCGATGGGAATATAGAATTCCATCTCAACCTGTTTTTCTTTTGCGGTGAGTTGGCTGAGAGAAACGCCTGACTCCGTCAGCGGAGCCTGCAAAATCGACGTGACCCATTCTGCGACAACGGGCTGCCAGTGGGTATCGTAACCGCCCTTTTGCAGCATCTCCGACACCCATTCCGGTGAAACGGGCTGCGTAAAGTCCAGCTCTTCAAACAGGCTATGCAAGAATGTTCCAGGTGAGGCGCCGCGAGGAAATTGATGCGGCGTCAGCTCCTGTTGCTCGATGACCTCGCCCACTCCCGAGGCATCCACGTCGAGTTTTGGCATTAATTCTTGCGCAAAATTTTGTCCATGCTGCTGTAACCCGGAATAGCTCGTCACGCGCCAGTCATCAACTAGCGTGCGGGTGATCTGCCTTGCGCTTAAATCAGGCGCGGAGATCTCTGGCATTTGCCAGCGGGTCGGGTCCGGCTGTTCGGGAGTCTGGAGCGCAATATTTTCGTCGCACAGTGCCTCAAGACTCTGCTTTAGGCCTGCCGCATCTTTTGGTTCACCTTGCTGTATCAGGCGTCCCAGCGCGCTTTGGTGAAAATCGCTTTCACCGGTTTTCTCGCCACGACGACGAAAAAGCGGTGCAACGCCCAGGCTGCAATGCCAGACAGATCGCGTTAACGCGACGTACAGCAGGCGTAAATCCTCTGCCAAACGTTCTGCCTCGGCGAGTTCAATACTCGCGTCTGCCCGGCTGAGATCGAGAACCGGTTCAAACGAAACACGATCGTGATAAAACGCCTGATCCTGCGCGCGGTAATTCGCGATAAACGGCAAGCAGACCAGCGGATATTCCAGCCCTTTTGACTTGTGAATAGTGACAATTTTCACCAGATGCTTATCGCTTTCGAGCCGCATCTGCTGACTTGCCGCATTACTGTTTGGATCGGCAATATGTTGCGACAGCCAGCGCACCAGCGCGTGTTCGCTTTCCAGTTGCAAACCGGCTTCCTGCAACAGTTCGCTGATGTGCAAAATGTCAGTCAGCCGCCGCTCCCCGCCGGACGTCGCCAGCATATTTTCTGCAACGTGGCGCTGAGACATCAGTTCACGCAGCATCGCCATCACGCCGCGCTTTAGCCAGCGCTCGCGATAACGGACAAACTCCTCAACCACCGCATCCCATGCCGTTTCATCATTATTCAGTGCATCAATGTCCCGCGCGTTCAACCCCAGCATAGAGCTCGCTAGCGCGCTGCGCAGCGTACTTTCTCGCTCTGGCGTCAGTACGGCCTGCAAAAGCCACAGCATCTCCTGCGCTTCAAGGGTTTCGAAAACGCTGTCACGATTGGACAAATAGACCGAGGGAATATTCAGTGAAGTGAGCGCGTCACGAATTAGCGAGGCCTCCAGCCGGCTGCGAACCAGTACGGTAATATCTGAAGCGCTGACCGATTTTGACGTTTCGCCTTTCCACAGTACCGCTTCACCGCGCACGCCAGCGCTCAGCCAGTCGCGGATCTGCGCCGCGCATTGCTGAGCCATAACGTTCTGGTAGTCGCTAACACCGCACCCTTCGCCATTCATCAGCCAAAAATTCATGGCCGGCTGCATTTTGCCCTGATATTCAAAGCGCAGCGTGCTGTTTTGTGGCGCGGATTTAACCGGAGAAAATGGAATTTCTTTGAACATAAAGGCGGCGTCCATCCGCTCAAACAGCGTATTCACGCTAGCGACCATGCCGGGCGCTGAACGCCAGTTGGTGTCGAGAGTGTAATGCGCTTCGACTTCACTACGCGCCTTCATGTACGTGAAAATATCCGCGCCGCGAAAAGCGTAGATCGCCTGTTTGGGGTCGCCAATCAGGAGCAGCGCCGTATCCGGCTGCTTACGCCAGATACGCCGGAAAATGCGATATTGCTGCGGGTCGGTATCCTGAAATTCATCAATCATCGCCACCGGGAAGCGGGTGCGAATGGCAGCCGCCAGCGCTTCACCGTTTTCGCTGCTCAGCGCTGCATCCAACCGACTCAGCATATCGTCGAAACCGAGTTCTCCACGACGATTTTTCTCACGCGCGACCGCTTCGCGGATCTCCGTCATGGCACGCGTGATCATCAGATCATTCAGCGTGAGCGGCTGCGACAACAGGGTTTCGATGGCAACAAACAGGGAGTGCTCCGGCACAACGCCGTCGGCTTTGGTGCGCTCCGCGAGGAAGTTCTGCGAAAATTTTTCCAGCGCATCGGGTAACTGATAGCCGCGCGTTTCTTCCTGCGCCCAGGCGCTGATTTTCTCGATCCATTTCGCCTGATTGCCGCGGTTAAACTTGCGCCGGTCGATACCTGAACCTTCAAGAATATTGTCGATTTCACCAACCGAATCGCACCATTTTTGCTTCAGGGTGGCAATCAACGACACTATTTTTTCATGTCGTTCAGCAAGCGTTTCGTCCTCACGCGGCGGCGATTTGATAACAGGGGCTTCACCTTGCAGATAGCGATCGATTGAGCGCAGAAGTTCCTCTGGCCCTTTCCATAATGCATGCACTGCTTCGGCAATATCGCGCGGCAACGGGTAGCAATGCCGCCGCCAAAAATCAGCGCAGGCCTGGTAACGAAGGGCAGATTCATCTTCGATAAGCTGTTGCTCAAAAAGCATGCCGGATTCAAACGCATTCAAACTCAACATGCGCTGACAAAAACCGTGAATGGTAAAGACGGCAGCTTCGTCCATTTGCCGCTCGGCCAGCAACAGCCACTGTGCGGCTTGCTGTTTGTCGGCGATCTCTTCAAGCAGGCGAAGATAGAGAGGATTCTCGGTGGTCTGGCGCAGACAGGCGATACGCAGCTCATGAATATTAGCGCGTATGCGCCCGCGCAACTCGGCAGTCGCGGCCTCGGTAAATGTCACGACCAACAGCTCTTCTACGCTCAGGGAACGTGAAAAAGCCGCATTGCCACCCTGGCCTAAAAGCAAACGCAGGTACAGGGCGGCAATGGTGAATGTTTTTCCCGTTCCCGCTGAGGCTTCAATCAATCGTTCACCTTGCAGTGGCAAACGTAAGGGATCAAGGGACTCAGCGGTATCGGTCATTCTTTTTTGCTCCAGGGCATAGATTTCTGCAATGCGCTGACGCTTTCCCATACTTTCCAGCCCTGCGGGTTAACGTAATCCGCTTTACCATTCTGGCTACCAGAAACCTGGGATAAGCATGCCATGCCTTGTGGCTTCACCACCGCCTGGTGGAAGAAATCGGCAGCCTTTTCAGGCGTCAGCAATTTTATCTCGGCCACTATTTTATCACGCGAATCAAACGCCAGATTGCCTCTGTCAAAATCTTTGCTCAGCTGTGACGCTTCTTCACCCAACGTCTGCGGCGCTTGCTGCATTTGGGCGATAACCGCCTGCTGGATTTGGGCAAACTCCTCTGGCTTCATCTTGCGCAGCTTATCCTCCGCCTGCGGGAAGAAAGCCTGGTAACGCTGCCAAAGGTACGCGGGTTGTTTATCGTTACTTTGCAGTAAGAAGCCCAGACCCCATTGACGGCCCACGCTCATGGAGAAGGCAAACACCGCGTAGCCGAGCTGCTCTTCAGTGCGCAACTGATTGTAAAACCACGGCTGGATAATTTGCCCCAGCACCGCGCTGTAAGCAGAGCTGGTGAATTCATCGTAACCTGTTGGGACGAAAACAGCGGCAAGCGCAGAATCGGTACTGCTGCCGGCCTTTTCAAAGATCACATTTTGCTGTTTCTCGACCAACACATCCTGATTACGGCACCACTCGTTACCGTTAGCACCCAATTGTTTGCGAACATTTTGCGCGAGCGTTTTCGATTGTTCTTCGCTCATGTTTCCGACAATCAAAAACTCAGGGCGTGAATGGGTTTTCAGTGCGGTGCGGTAATCCATGACCTCTTTAAGCGTGATCGACGGCAATAATGCCCGACGCGTTTCACGCTGGAAATAAGGGATTTGCGACAGCATCTGCACGGGCATTATCGCCTGATCAAACGCTTTGCCTTTCTCTGCAGAATCCATCATCTGCGCATACCAGGATTTGGCCTGCTCAAGTTGTTCTTCGGTTGGCGTGTAACTGAAATAGCCTTCCAGCAGCGCCTGGAAAAGCTGAGGTAAACGCTGAGTATAGCCGTTAGCGTTAACCATTAAGCCATTGTTAGCGTTGGTGGAGAAACTGATGCCCCCAACGGCGGCCTGATTACTGAGCTGATCCAGCGCAATTCCCGCCAGATAGTCATTCAGGGCAAACATCACCTGATTTTTCGCGCTATCCATAGCCTGAGGATTACGCAGAATAATGCTCACATCCGCTTTTGGCTCGCTGGCAAAATAGCGACTTGGGGTGTAGACCACGCGCAGCGTCGGCTCGTCAACAATCAGCTCCGGATGCGGGTATTTTTTTACGGGCTTGATCAGCGTGAAATCATCCGGAATGTATGGGTTCAACTCCGGTAACGTCAGCGCAATTTCATTTGATTTTTTCTGCCAGTCAGCGAAAGTTTGCGGACTGATTTTGTTGACCTGATATGGCGCATCAACAAAGTAAGCGGTTTTGTTATGCGGCTCGTTCGGGCTGATGTACCAGATACGCGCGTTTTGCGGGGTCATCATCGCCAGACGCGCTTTTATCGCTTCAGCATCATATTGATCGGCAATATTCACGACATCCAGGGTGTGCTCAACCGGAACGCGGATCATGGTGTCAGCCAGCCATTCGACGTATTCCATATCACGCGTAATGGAGGGGTAACGAAAATCGAGATCCAGCACATGCGCCAGCTCGTCAAAGTAGCGCTTGTCCACGCCCTTTTCTCGCATCAGCGACAGATAGCTGAAAATCGCGGCAACCACTTCGTCACGGTGCGCGAGACCTTTGTCGGTTAAGGTTGCCGAAATGGCCAGGACGCCGCTATTACCGTTCACTACCGGGTCAGAATCGGCGCGAATCCCTTCTACCAGACCTTGATTTTGCAACCAGTCAGAGAGCGTACCCGGGCTACGGTTACCGATAAGATAGGTGACCAGCTCATCCGTTTTACTGCGGAATTTGTCGGTATTGTTATCAATACGGAATTCGACACGCAGCACCTTACGCGGCAACGCAGGAACGTAGTGGATGATGAGTCCTTTTTGTTCATCGGTGACGACAGGAACCGTGATTTCAGGACGTTCAATATTTTTGTTCGGCACGCGACCATAGGTTTGAGCAGCGATACGCGCCAGCTCAGGCAGCGGCTTGTTACTGTATACCACGGCTTTCATCAGGTTGGCGGAGTAGAACGTATCGCGGAACGCGTGCAATGCATCCAGTACCGGGCTACCCGCTTTGTCGCTCAGCGTGTCGAGATTACCGCCGGAAAAACGCGATCCAGGGTGCGCGGGATTTATGGTTTCTGCGCTAACTTGCGCCATTCGCATACCGTCTCGGGTACGCGCCATCGTCAATTCAGCATTGACCGCATTACGCTCACGGTCGGCGTATTTTTTATCCAGCAAAGGTGATGCAATGGCATCAGCCAGACGATCTACCGCAGGTTCCAGCGCGTCGTTTTCGACTTCAAGATAATACGCGGTGCGGTACGGCGCGGTGCTGGCGTTGTGGCTGCCACCGTGCATTTTGAGAAATTCAGAAAGGGTATCCGCCTGCGGGTATTTTTTAGACCCCATCAGCGTCATGTGCTCAAGATAGTGAGCAAGACCCAAATGGGAGTCAGGATCTTCAAGCGATCCTACCGGCACCACCAGAGCAGAAAGCGATTTCACCGCCTGCGGGTCTGAAACCAGCAGCACAGTCATCCCATTATCAAGCTTGATCGCCTGATACTGTCGGGTGTCTTTTTCGCTCTTACGGATTGTTTCCTTTACGGGTTGCCAACCGGAGTCTGCCTGAGTGATGGGTGCCCAAAGGGCGACAAACAATACAAACGCTTTAAATAAGGTGCTGCCTGGCATTCACTACCTCTTCATCACGGCTACATCATTAATCAACTGCGAGCTGGACACGCCAGCCTCTCTTTCTGTTTACATCAGTCCGTGACAACGCGGGCATGATAAATGAACGCCCGCCCCTGTGCAATTTTTATACAATCATCAGGACTGATTAAGTTTGAACATCGGTAACAAGTAGCGTTGAGCCTCGTTCGTAATGGCATCAAAGTACTCTGGTTCCAGCGTTCGCCATAACCGCTGATACCAAACGTCATCCCCTTCGCCCCGTACCATCATGTTCCCTTCATAAGCCTGTAAAAACTTACTGCGTGCTTTTTGCAAAGTCGCCTCATCCATTAACATGGCATCATTCTGCGCGTCATAACAGGTTTTTATCCATGCGCCCCCGCTTTCTGGGAGCAGCAGCAAAGGTTTATTCATACCCTGGCGATAACCCTCAACGAACAGAGTTAGATACGCTAATGCCTGCTCTGAGGACATCGCTGGAAAACGCCATTCCCCCTCTTTACGCACAAATAACCGGCTTTCGCCTTGATGGCCACCCGCACTGTAGACAAGGTGTTCGAGCCAGAGTTGCAAACCCTGCGAAACGCTGAGCATCGCGGGACGCCAGCGCAATAACCCATCAGACTGCACATGCTGTAGCCAGCCGGTCAGCTGAATACCATTACAGTGAATGTCGATTTCAAGACTTTTCCCCGGCTGGCGGCTCTCAATAACGCGATCGGCCAACGCCTGCATTTCCTGACACTGTGTGTCCCAGGCGATTTCTCCAAATGCGCCAAAAGGCAACTGCCCTGCGGCGCGATAACGGCGGAAAAGCCTCTGCGCATTTTCTTGCTCGACCAGCGCATTAAGTAATTGCTGATTCAGTTGATAGCGGCTTAATCCGTCGAGTGTAAACGGTTCTGCATCAGGGATTTCACTGTCCTCTGCGCGGAAATTCACCTGCAAACGCTGCTGGAAAAACGCACGTACCGGATGTGCCCAAAAGCGCTGTAATTGCTCAAAGGTCAGCGTTTCAATGGGGCGCGCTTCGAGTTTCTGAATAAAATCAGTATGTGCTGTGCCCGAATTCTTCGCGGCGGGAAGCCACTCGCGAGCATAGCTTTGTTGCTCGTTTTGCACGTAGTTTGTTGGGTCAAACGGCATACGGCTGTGACAATAAGTGATATGGGCTTTCACCTTCTGCTCACTTTTGTCGCAATTGAGTTCTTCATCGCCCGGCAGAGAGTGGCTCTGCCCGATGTAATCGACGAGTTCCTGCACCAGAACGGACGGGAAACGTTCACTGTTATCCTGGATCGAATGCCCGATATAGCTGATATAGAGCATTTTCTGAGCTGAAATTAACGCCTCGAGGAAAAGATATCGGTCATCATCGCGTCGGCTACGGTCGCCGCGCTTCGGCTGCTGGCTCATCAGGTCAAAGCCCAATGGTGCCAACGCGCGTGGATAAACCCCGTCATTCATCCCCAGCAAGCAGACAACCTTAAACGGGATTGAACGCATGGGCATCAAAGTACAAATATTGACAGGCCCAGCCAGGAAACGCTGGCTAATACGTTCTTGATCAAGGCGTTGCGTTAGCTCATCACGCAGAAGTGACAGCGGGATAGCCTGGTCATATTGCGATGAAATGCCTTCGTCTATTATCGCCTGCCATTGCTGTTCGATAAGCGCCATCGCCGCTTCGGTGTCGCTGTCCGGCAGGAAAAAATCATTCAACATTTCCCGGCATATTGGTAGCCACTGCTCAAGCGAACGGGGCTGCATGAGTTCACGCTTCCAGCGATTGAGCTGCATCAAAAGAGACGCCAGGTGTCCAACCAGTTCCGCAATCAGCCCTGTCGATTCGTCATAGGGCAAAACGTCATTCCACTCACCCTGGCTACTTTCCATGGCATAGCCCAAAAGCATACGCGTCAGACCAAACGCCCAGGTGTGTTGGCCCGTCGGAGGAAGGGCAAATTCCTGAACGTTGTCATCATCAATCCCCCAGCGTACGCCTGACTCGTTAACCCACTGACGCAAATAGCGCAGCCCTTCTTCATCAATATCAAAACGAGCGGCAAGCACAGGCACGTCCAACAACGCCAGCACATCTTCGGAAATAAAGCGGCTGTCCGGTAAAGAGAGCAAGCTGATGAAGGCCTGTAAAGCAGGATGAGACTGGCGCGCCCGTCGGTCAGAAACAGCATAAGGAAGATAACGTTCGCCAGTCGTGCTACCAAATACGGCCTGAATGAAGGGGCTATAGCTGTCTATATCCGCCACCATCACCACGATGTCGCGCGGAGTGAGTTCAGGGTCGTCCTGGAGTAACGCCAGGAGCTTGTCGTGAAGTATCTCGACTTCACGTTGCGGGCTATGGCACATATGAACCGTCAGGCTACGATCTTCAGGATCCAGCTTTCGCTTCTTGTCACTGCGGGCAAATTCTTCAGCCGTAATGCCCGCAACAGCGCGATTTTCCAGTTCAAGAATATCCAACTGGACGTTGTGTAAGAGGCTATCCGGACTGATGTCCGCAAACGCGTCGACGTCACCTTCGCCAGAAGAGGTGATGTCGGAAAGCATATGAATGTAGTCTCGTCCCAGTTTTCCCCATGATGCGAGCAGCGGATTCGGTAAATCCTGAACACCTTCTTCATTGAAAAGGTGAGCGGCGCGGGTACTGTCTTTAAAGAGCGGGATAGAGCGGTCTTCAAATATCCGACGCCTTTGGCGGGTAACGAGTCGAGCGAGCCAGCGGGAATCCTGAATATCGCCCCAGTAATGTCGGCAAGGGTTAGTAAACAAAATGTGGATATCGACATGCTTACCCAACGCTTTAAGTGCGTTCAGATAGACGGGCGGCAACGCCGAGATTCCGCAGATAAACACGCGCGAGGGCAACCCTTCCGGTCGATGTGAAGCGGCTTCAAGCGTCGCAATAAAACGATCGTAGAGATTGGCGCGATGCCACTGCGGTTGACCCAGCTTTTCAGTATGTTCTACCAGCGCTTTCCAGAGCGGTGCTTGCCAGATTTGGGCATCGGGTAAACCCGCAATAAGCTCCCCTTCCTCCCAACGATTCAACCATTCCGAACGATAGACCAAATATTGGTCATACAGATCGGCGGTACGCGAGGCGAGCTGGAACAACTTTCGTTTATCGGTATCGTCGTTGAGGTAGTGTCGCAACATGACAAATTCATCGCGTGGCAGCATGTCCGGCAGAAGCGACATTAACTTCCAGCTCATGCTTTGTTTATTAAATGCACTTTGCTTGGGGATTTCTGGCAGGACACGGACAAACATGTCCCAAATAAAACTCGCAGGAAGCGGGAACGCGATATTTGCGGCGATACCAAATTTTTGCGCAAAGGACATTTGTAACCATTGAGCCATACCCGTGCTTTGCACCAGCACCATTTCAGGCTCGAAGGGATCGACAGGATGCTCATGCTCGACGATAAACTCCATCAACGCTTCCAGCACGTCCAGACGATTTGAATGGTAGACCCTTAACATACGCGCTCCCGACTACTGGCTAACCGGGCAATGCAGGCGTGTCATTTGACCCTGCCGCCCCAGAGGAGAAAAAATAGTGACCGTGATGCTGACACATCCGGCTTGCATTGTCTGCACTCGGTTTTCCCGCCAACCATCCGGCAAAGTATCTGAGTGCAATTGCGTTTGATTCCAGGCGAAATGCCAGAGCTGCCGATATTGATTGAACATCGTAAAACGGCTCGCCAGAGCACGATGATAGCCAGACAACGCCGTGACAACCATCACCAGAAGCATCATGGCCAGTAACACCTCCACCATGCTAAAGCCCTTTTGTCTGTCTAGAGTAGTCGACATAACACGCCCTCCTTGAGTGGACAAAAGTCGCTCCAGCCATGGGGAGAAAAGACAATTCGCCCGTTTTGGATTTCCCCACCACGCCATAGCATCACCTCACTGTCCCCTGCGACCAACAAAACGCGTTCATCCCCCAGCAAACGCACGCAGACTCGCGCCTGTTGTGAGTATTTGCACTGAATATTTGGACTGACTGACCATAGCTGAGCTTTTCCCCACTCCATCGCTGACTGAACGGCTGCTCGATGGAGTATCAACTGATGCTCTTTGCTGACAATACGTGTGAAAGAGTTCAGTTGTTGGTTGAGGCCAGTCAGTATCAAGCTCCCCATAATAAGGAGAAGCAGGACAAGAGCGAGTGACGACATCCCACTCTGGCGGTTCACAGATTAAATCCGGTTACGCGATAAGTGGCCTGATAAGGTTCGGCTTGCAGCCCGACGCGGGAAGCCGCAAGCTCAATCGTCAATTCAGGTGCGAATCCGGATTTCTGCGTTTTGCTCACTGAAAACCTTTGGATCAAAATGCTGGCAGGATCGGTCAATTTGTCCCACCCTTTTCCGTCACAGGCCGTGGCTCCGCGTTGTATTTCGAGTGCACCCGCTTCAAGACGAAAACCCGTTTGTTCGGCTTCTGATTGCGGTGAGTTTTCCCAACGTCCATTGCTGTTTGTATCCCACTGGACAATGACGCAACGTCCCTCTCTGCCAATAGACAGAGCTTGCCCCTGACAATTTCCGGCGCAATATCCTGCTCGCTGTAGCTGTTTGCCAATCGCGGAGATTCTTAACCACACCTCTTCTTCCAACTCCTGCTGCCTTTCTTGCACCAGGCTAGCTCGCTGCAAACCTGGCAGGAAACGCGCTGTACTCAGTAATAAAATACTGCCAATAGCCATAGCGAGTAGGACTTCCGTTAACGAAAAACCGCGTTGATTTACTGACATATTCCTTTGCCCGTACTGTTGCACATTCTGATACGCCCCCCATTTGAGACGATGAGTAGCCACTCGCCCACCTCGCTTCTGACACGAATGTGGCCAGGCCATGCGGTATCTCGCAGGCCATAAAATGCCAGGGAGGGAGTTATCTCCGCAACAGTGACCTCGAGCCATAACGGCTTGAGGATAAAGACACTTGAGCGATGACAATCCGTTATCTTCGTGGTTAAAAGACACCAGCTTTGCCCATCTTTTTTGAGCAAAATGGTGTGGTCGCGGTTATGCCCGTTTGCGTCATCGCGTAATTGCACCAGAAAGTCCCGCACCTGATGTGCGGTTTGCCAGAGGCGCTGCTGTTGCTGCCAGCTTTGCCAGCCAAATAGCCCTGTCGCACTAAGAGTGACCACAATCGAGATAGCCACCATTGTTTCGATGAGCGTGAATCCGCGTTCAGTTTTCATGACGGCAGTGTGATGAGAAAGAAAAAGTAAAACGAGGGGAATTAATGAAAGTTACGAGGCGCTTTCCGCGTTATTTCGTGCGTTGCATCACGTTGCAAAAATGCTCGAAAGCGGCTCGTAAAACCAAAAATCAGGCAAAAAAAACCGGCACTGATTAGCGCCGGTTGTGTGAGGATGTGGCTTGTTAAATGGCTACTGGCGCTTTGATGCCCGGATGCGGATCGTAACCTTCAATTTCAAAATCTTCGAAACGATAGTCGAAGATAGACTCCGGCTTACGCTTGATGATTAGCCTCGGCAAAGCCCGTGGTTCACGGGTCAACTGAAGGTGCGTCTGGTCCATGTGATTGCTGTAAAGATGGGTATCACCACCTGTCCAGACAAAATCACCGACCTCCAGGTCACATTGCTGCGCCATCATATGAACCAGCAAAGCGTAGCTGGCAATGTTGAACGGCAGGCCAAGGAACACATCGCAAGAGCGTTGGTAAAGCTGACAAGACAGCTTGCCATCAGCAACGTAGAACTGGAAGAAAGCATGGCAAGGGGCTAATGCCATTTTGTCCAGCTCACCGACGTTCCAGGCAGAGACAATGATGCGGCGCGAATCCGGATCGTTTTTTAGCTGGTTAAGCACGGTGGTAATCTGGTCAATATGACGGCCATCAGGCGTAGGCCATGCGCGCCACTGTTGACCATAAACCGGTCCCAGATTGCCATTTTCATCCGCCCATTCGTCCCAGATAGACACGTTGTTTTCGCGCAGATAAGCAACGTTGGTATCGCCTTGCAGGAACCAGAGCAGCTCATGAATGATCGAGCGCAAATGGCAGCGCTTCGTAGTCACCAGCGGGAAGCCTTCTTGCAGATTGAAGCGCATCTGGTGGCCAAAAATAGAGAGCGTACCCGTTCCGGTGCGGTCGTTTTTCGGCGTGCCCTCATCGAGCACTTTTTTCATCAATTCAAGATACTGTTTCATGGTTCCTCAGGAGAGTTGTTGCTGTGGACGACGATACGCCCAAATCATCATGATGATACCCGCGACAATCATCGGAATGGAGAGAATCTGCCCCATGCTGATGTACTGAACCCACTCGCCGGTGAACTGGGCATCCGGCTGGCGGAAGAATTCCACGATAATGCGGAACGCGCCATAGCCAATCAGGAACAGTCCAGAGACAGACCCCATTGGGCGCGGCTTGCGGATAAACAGGTTCAGAATGATAAACAGCACTACGCCCTCAAGCGCCAGCTCATAGAGCTGAGACATATGGCGCGGCAGCACGCCGTAGGTATCGAAAATAGATTGCCATTCCGGATGCGATGGCAAGAGCGCGATGTCTTCAGCGCGAGAGGCCGGGAAGAGCATGGTATACGGCACGCTCGGATCGACACGGCCCCACAGCTCGCCATTGATGAAGTTACCCAGACGACCCGCCCCCAGACCAAATGGAATGAGCGGTGCCATGAAATCTGCGACCTGGAAGAAGTTGCGCTTGGTCCGTTTGGCAAAAATCACCATCACCAGGATGACGCCAATCAGGCCACCGTGGAAGGACATGCCGCCGTCCCAGACTCGGAACAGATAAAGAGGATCGCTCAGGAATGTCGGGAAGTTGTAGAACAACACATAGCCGATACGCCCACCAAGGAACACGCCGAGGAATCCAGCGTACAGCAGATTTTCAACTTCATTTTTTGTCCATCCACTGCCCGGACGACCGGCACGGCGACCGGCAAGCCACATGGCAAAAATGAAACCAACCAGATACATCAGGCCATACCAGTGCAGCGCAACGGGCCCGAGAGAGAATATGACCGGATCAAATTCCGGAAAATGCAGATAACCACTGTTCATCTGTCACCACAAGTTCTTGTTATTCCGCTGAAAAAAGACAGCGATAGAGAATCGCGCACGGCGTTAACCGACGCTCCAAAGTGGCGAATCATAGCATAAGGCAGGCAGTGAGGATGCGGTTGAGATGTAAAAGATGTGTATAGAGTATCGTGAGGATTTATTTCTTTACCCAAAACTATTCCACCACCAAGGGTAACGCTGAAAGCGGTTAACGACCGCCGCGAATCAAGCCGCCCATGCCGCGACGCTCCATAAAAGCAGCCACCTGGTGACGGACTTCTGTTGCAAGTTGCGCCTCAAGGCTGCGCTTCGCGAGGTCTTGGGCTTCGTCAAAATCGATATGGCGCAACAGATATTTAACGCGAGCAACCGAGCGACCATTCATGGATAAATGGCGGTATCCCAGGCCAATCAGAATGGCGACACACATCGAATCGCCCGCCATTTCACCACATAACCGCAGATCGATATCGTACTGTTCCGCTTCTCGCGCGATCATCGATAAGGCACGGAGCATAGCCGGATGCAGGCTATCGTAAATGCTGGCGACACGCGTATTGTTGCGATCCACCGCGAGCATGTACTGGGTGAGATCGTTGGTACCGACAGAGATAAAATCGACGCGGTTGGCCAGTTGCTGCATCATAAAGACCATTGAAGGGACTTCAAGCATGACCCCGAGGCGCGGTTTTGGGATCGCATAGCCGATCATCTCCTCGACTTCACGACCCGCACGTTCAATTAAACGTCGTGCTTCGTCGATTTCATCCAGGCTGGTGACCATCGGCAAAAGAATACTGAGATTGCCCGTGGCGGCATTCGCGCGCAGCATGGCGCGAACCTGAACCAGGAAGATTTCTGGCTGATCGAGTGTAATACGAATCCCGCGCCAGCCAAGACAGGGATTTTCTTCGCTGATAGGCATATACGGCAGCTGTTTATCCGCCCCAACATCCAGCGTTCGCAGGGTTACAGGCTTGTCGTTAAACATCTGCAACATACCCTGATATTGCGCCACCTGCTCTTCCTCGGAAGGAAAACCGCTTTGCAACATGAACGGGATTTCCGTGCGATACAAACCGATTCCATCGATGCGACTGCCGAGCTTTTCTTCATGCGCAGGACTCAAGCCAGCATTGAGCATCACTTTCACCCGCTCGCCGCTTTTCAACTGCGCAGGCAGGTTTACGTCGTCTTCTGCCAGTTTGCTTAGCTCGTTCTCTTCGCTGATCAGTCGCTGGTATTCCTGCAGCAGAACCGGCTCAGGATCAACCAGCAATTCGCCGCGATAACCATCAACCACAAGCGTGCGTCGTTGCAAGACGGCCGGCTGGATATCCGCGCCCATGACCGTGGGGATCCCCAACGCCCGCACCATAATGGCGGCATGGGAGTTGGCAGCACCATCGCGCACAACGATGCCCACCAGCCTGTCCTGCGGTAATTCGGCAAGCGTTGTCGCAGAAAGCTCATCCGCGACCAGCACAAAGCGTTTCGGCCAGGCATTTTCGCCCTGATTGGTGTCATCGAGGTGGAATAACAGACGCTGCCCGAGACTGCGCAGATCGCCTGCACGCTCTTTAAGATAGCCGTCGGTCAATGCCGCAAACTGCTCGGCAAATTTCTCGATAACCTTTTTCACCGCCCATTCAGCCACCGAACCTTTATCAACTTCGGCAAAGAGTTCACGGCGCAAACGCGCATCAGACAGCAGGTGGGAATAGAGGTCAAAAATCGCCGCCGTCTCTTTTTGCGCACCTGCCGCAAAACGCTTGCTGTAACGACGGAATTCGTTCGCAGCCTCTTCCAGCGCACCGGTCAGACGCTCTCGCTCAAGTGCTGCATCAAGCGTTGAAGCCTCGTACACCTGCTCCATCAGCGGCAGCGTGGCATCCATCCAACCTTCGGCAATGGCAACGCCAGGCGACGCAGGCAGCGCACGGATTCGCGTCTGGCGATACTGACCGAACAGTGCAGCCAATTGAGATTGGGAAAGAATCGCCGCCATCTGGGTGGCTAACGTGACGAGAAATGACTCTTCGCTTTCATCGAACTGACGCAACTCGCGCTGCTGAACAACCAGAATGCCTAGCAGTTGGCGGCGCTGAATGATCGGCACCCCAAGAAAGGCTCGAAAACGTTCTTCTTTAACGGAAGGGATATATTTGAAGCTGGGGTGTTTTTGCGCATCCGCCAGGTTGATAGGCTCCGCCAGCCGTCCTACGAGGCCGACGATACCTTCATCAAACGCAAGCGCAACGGTGCGGCCACGCGGTTTTTTAAGCCCGCGGGTCGCCATCAGGTAATAACAACGTCGATCATGATCGGCCAGATACACCGAACAAACTTCGGTTTCCATCGCAAGACAGATGTCCGTCACCAGGATGTCCAGCGCCTCGTTGAGACGCGGAGCACTGGCAACCTTTTCGACTATTTCTCGCAAGCGGGTGAGCATGATATGCGTTGCTTAACCTCTTTTACGTCGCCAGGCAGGTGCGCTTTGTGGTTTAGGAGGAACCTCCTGAAACGCTATCACAACACTTGCAAACTCTTTCATTACCCTACGGTAAACATCGCGTTTAAACGAGACGACCTGACGAACAGGATACCAGTAGCTTACCCAGCGCCAGCCATCGAATTCAGGCGTACTGCTGGTTTGCATATTGATTTCAGAGTCGTTGCTTACCAATTGCAGGAGAAACCATTTCTGTTTCTGGCCGATACAAACCGGCTTTGTGTCCCAACGCACCAAACGTTTCGGTAACTTGTAACGCAACCAGTTGCGGGTCGAAGCCAGGATGCGAACATCTTTTCGGCTTAAGCCGACTTCTTCGAACAGCTCCCGATACATCGCTTGTTCTGGGGACTCTCCAGGATTTATCCCGCCTTGCGGGAATTGCCAGGAGTGCTGACCATATCGCCTTGCCCACATGACCTGGCCCTGACGATTACAAATTACGATACCTACGTTCGGGCGGTAGCCATCGTCATCAATCACCGGACTACCTCAAACTAAACCTTATATATGAATGATTGTTTCATACTACTGTGAGGCGGTAAACCACTCTCTTACAGGGCTGCAACCTAATAACATTTGAATAACTCACAATTTTCACCCAAGTTATAAACAGACAGGCATGATTGAAGGTGATTTTATTCACTTTTTCTGTGGATATACTTGTGAAGAAGTATGGAATTACCGATGGACAACATTTTCCAGCGCGAAGATGCAAATGCCAACGTAAGAAAAAAAATCATTTAACATCAACACCATGAAACATGAAAGCAGATCAAAACCCACTAAAGCGTGACCGTTATCACAGTGAAGATCCTAAGTCTGATGAAAGATCGAACAGCGTCGGTTTTATCCACAGATTGTGCCAATAAGTTAGTCACATTTTGTGTGAAAATTCGATTTTCGTCGCACGTCAAGGCTGTAAATCGAAACAGTAGTCAGGGTTATACCCAGTTATCCCTCTTTTCTGTGGATAACTGGGTGTAAGATCCTGTTCATTGCCAGTGACCAGTTTTGAACAACCCTGATTTCAATTTTTATTTCACTCTTTTTGGTAATGAAAAAGACATATAAATCATGAGCCTGCTATATCTGTTCATAAATAGTTAAACTCTATCCACACCCACTCTTTTTGTCGTTCATTTTTTAATCAAAGGCTGACATTCATGCTTCCGCTTGTTCCACTCAACTCTCCCCCTGCAACAGAAGCGCAATTATTGCACCAGGCGCAGCGCGTGGCCGGTTACACCCTTGGGGAATTGGCTGCAATGGCAGGCCTGCCCATACCCCAGGATCTCAAACGCGATAAGGGATGGATCGGCGTGTTACTGGAACTGTGGCTTGGAGCCAGCGCGGGCAGTAAGCCTGAACAAGATTTTGCCGCGATGGGTGTTGAGCTGAAAACCATTCCTGTGGATAGCCAGGGTAAGCCGCTCGAAACGACGTTTGTCTGCGTCGCGCCCTTAACCGGAAATACGGGTGTCACCTGGGAAACAAGCCATGTCCGTCATAAGCTTAAGCGGGTGCTGTGGATACCGATTGAGGGCGACAGAGCCATTCCGTTGGCAGAGCGTCGGGTAGGCGCCCCACTGCTGTGGAGCCCTAATGAAGAAGAAGATCGACAACTTTGCCAGGATTGGGAAGAATTAATGGATATGATCGTCCTTGGACACGTTGAGCGGATAACAGCGCGTCATGGCGAAGTTATGCAATTACGTCCCAAAGCGGCTAACAGCAAAGCGCTGACCGAGGCGATTGGCGCGCACGGAGAACCTATTCTTACGTTGCCGCGCGGCTTTTATTTGAAAAAGAACTTTACCGGCGCCCTGCTGGCTCGCCACTTCTTGTTGATAACATAGTTTTTATGTGAAGTTTGAAGTGAATCAACGTCAATCACCTATTTTTTAAGATTTTACTGCTTCCCCGTAGCGCATATTCAGGTTATTACTAGACTATGATTTGATACGAGCCAGATGAGGATGATAACGATGAAAAAATGGGCAGTGATAATCTCGGCAGTCGGATTAGCGTTTGCTGTTTCAGGTTGTAGCAGCGATTACGTCATGGCCACTAAAGATGGCCGAATGATACTGACAGACGGCAAACCCGAAGTCGACGACGATACCGGCCTGGTGAGTTACAGCGACCAGCAAGGTAATAAAATGCAGATTAACCGTGACGATGTGTCACAAATAATCGAACGATAAACAGACAAAGGCCAGCCGCTTGCTGGCCTTTTTGATTTTTCTCTTCCCCTTTTGCTTCCCCTCTGCCATGTTTATATTCCTTCGTCTGGAGTCAATTCCCGATCCTGACGCAGCTAACATGTCACACTAAGGAAGCCGGCTATGCATTATCACCGTATCCCCCACAGCACTCTGGAGATCAGCCAACTGGGGTTGGGCACGATGACATTCGGTGAACAAAACAGCGAAGCCGATGCCCATGCGCAACTTGATTACGCCGTCAGCCAGGGCATTAACCTGATTGATGTTGCAGAAATGTACCCAGTGCCGCCGCGCCCGGAAACCCAAGGATTAACCGAAACTTACGTTGGCAATTGGCTGGCTAAGAGCGGTAATCGCGAAAAACTGGTCATTGCCTCTAAAGTGAGTGGCCCCTCGCGTAACAATGATGCGGGTATTCGTCAGGATCAGGTTCTGGACCGCAAAAACATTCGCGCCGCGCTGGATGACAGCTTAAAGCGCCTACAAACAGACTATCTCGATTTATATCAGGTCCACTGGCCGCAACGCCCAACCAACTGCTTCGGTAAGCTTGGGTACAGCTGGAGCGACGGTGCGCCTGTTGTGACGCTGCTCGAAACGCTGGAAGCACTGACCGAATGCCAGCGTGCCGGTAAGATTCGCTACATTGGCGTCTCGAACGAAACGGCATTTGGTGTGATGCGTTATCTGCACCTCGCGGATAAACACGATCTGCCGCGCATCGTGACGATTCAGAATCCCTACAGCCTGGTGAATCGCAGCTATGAAGTCGGTCTGGCGGAAGTGACCCAGTACGAAGGCGTTGAGCTGCTGGCCTATTCCTGCCTGGGCTTTGGGACGTTAACCGGTAAATATTTGAATGGTGCTAAACCGGCGGGCGCACGCAATACGTTGTTTAGCCGATTTACGCGTTACAGCGGCGAGCAAACGCAGAAGGCGGTTGCGGCTTATGTCGATATCGCGAAGCGTCATGGACTCGATCCGGCACAAATGGCGTTAGCCTTTGTGCGCCGTCAGCCGTTTGTGGCAAGCACATTGCTGGGCGCAACGACTATGGAACAGCTGAAAACTAACGTTGAAAGCTTCCATCTTGAGCTGAGTGAAGACGTTTTGGCGGAGATTGAAGCCGTGCATCAGGTTTACACCTACCCTGCACCGTAATAAAAGCAAAACGGCAACGCTGTTGCCGTTTTAGTGTTTGCGCCCTCTCCCTGTTGAAAGGGTGCAGACATTAGCGACGACGCTGCCAGATCCACAGCCCGGCAATCGCTAACGCAAAGAGCGTACCAAACCCCACGCCAATACCCACTACCGGCAACCCCGCTTTGACAGCCAGCGAGTAAAGACCCAGCATCAGCAGCATCGCGGTATTTTCACCCAAATTCTGCACGGCAATCGCGTTGCCCGCCCCGACGGTATGCTTTCCACGCTCCTGCAATAACGCATTCAGCGGCACGATAAAGAAACCGCCCAAGATACCAATCAGGATCAGCAATGCGTAGGCGGGTAAGAGAGCATGCTGCAGGGAAAAGAACAGCACGCCGACGCCAATCAAAATCCCGGCGGGCATACAGCGCCTCACCGTTTCCAGCGTCACCAGTTTTGCCGCGGCTCCCGCACCCACCACGATCCCCACGGCGACCATGGCATTCAGGTAAGTGGGTGTCGCGTTATCGGTAATGCCCAACGCTGTCGGCACCCACAGGACCAGTAAGAAACGCAGCGTCACGCCCGCGCCCCAGAACATGCTGGTTCCTATCAGAGAAAAACGCGTTTCACCGTTGCGCCATAACACCCGGCACGCATTGAAGAAACTGGAGGTCATGGGGGTGAAGCGCCAGGATTGCCCCGGACGCGCGACTGGTAGCGCCGGAATAAACAGGTTTGCCACCACCGCGCCTGCGTATACTACGGCGCAAATGCCCAGCGCCGCCAGAACGTGCCAATCCGCCAGCACGCCACCCGCGACAGAACCCAGAAGAATCGCCGCAATCGTCGACGATTCCATTAGCCCATTGGCTTTGACCAGTTTGTCGCCCGTGGTCAGTTCACCCAGAATGCCGTATTTGGCAGGAGAATACGCCGCCGCGCCAATCCCCACCAGCGTATAGCCAATAAAAGGATTGAAGCCAAAACAGATACTTGCCGCACCCAAGAGTTTTAGGCTGTTGGCAAACATCATCACCCGCCCTTTTGGGAAGCTGTCTGCCACCTGGCCGACGAATGGGGCAAAAATGATGTAAGCGCCCACAAACACCATCTGCAGGATCGGCTGGCTCCAGTCAGGGTAAAATTCTGCTTTCAATAGCGCCAGAGTAGCAAAGAGTAAGGCGTTATCGCCAAAGGCCGAGAGGAATTGAGCGGACGTCACCGCCATCATGCCCTTCGACCAGAGCGAAGTGTTAGTGTGTACTGACTCACGCATCGTGATGCTCTTCCTCTTCAACCATGCCTTTCAGCGCCACAAAATCGGGTTTGCCACTACCCAATACCGGCAATTGCTTCAGATAGCGAATATCGCGCGGCACGGCCAGTTCAGGCACGCCATGTTCACGGGCATAATGCAGGAGTTGTTCACGCTTGAGTTCGCTATCGCTCGTAAACAGCACCAGTGCCTCGCCTTTACTGACGTCACTTTTAATCGCCGTTGCGTGCATTTTCTCAGGAGATAAGGCATTGGCGAGCTGTTCCACCATTTCCAGCGACACCATTTCTCCAGCGATCTTGGCAAAGCGTTTCGCACGGCCCTGAATTTGCACGAACCCCTGCTCATCAAAGCGCACGATATCGCCTGTGTCATACCAGCCGGTTTCCACTTCGCCAGCGGCATTTTCTGCCGTCGGTGCTTCAAGCACGCCAGGATTTTCAACGCGCAGATAGCCGTTCATGACGTTCGGCCCTTTGAGCTGCAGGCGACCGCCCTCATCAATACCAGGTACCGCCAGCAGACGCGCGTCCATTCCGGGTAAGATACGTCCCACAGTGCCTGGTCTGGCGGCCATCGGCACGTTGATCGACACCACCGGCGCACATTCCGTTACGCCATAACCTTCGAGAATGCGCAGACCAAACTTGTCCTGCCAAATTTCGCGGGTGCTGTCCTGCAATTTTTCGGCCCCGGCCACCACGTAACGCACGCGGAAGAAATCGTACGGATTAGCAAAGCGCGCGTAATGCCCCAGGAACGTCGACGTGCCAAAAAGCACCGTACAGTTACGGTCATAAACCAGTTCCGGCACCACCCGATAATGCAGCGGGCTGGGATAAAGGAACACTTCCGCCCCGGTAAATAACGGCGTAAACAGCCCAACCGTCAGGCCGAACGAATGAAAAAGCGGCAGCGCCGACATAAAGCGGTCTTTGGCGGTAAAGTCAGCGATCGTTTTGATCTGCTCAACGTTCGCCAGAATGCTTTTATGACTGTGGACAACGCCCTTTGGATGGCCTTCAGAGCCGGAGGTGAAGAGAATCATCGCCGCGTCTTCCGGCTGCTGTTTAACCTGCGCCAGATGCGGCGCCAGCAGATGCGCGAAAATCCACAGTTTGTCCGTCGTCGTGACGTCCGCTTTAAGATCTTCGAGGAAGACCCAGCGCACCTGCTTGAGCTGTTCTGGCAAATGCCAGAGCTTGCCCTTATCGAGGAACTGGCGGGAAGTGAAGACTGTTTTGATCTCTGCTGCCGTAATGGCGCTAGTTAACCCTTTGACGCCCGCGGTGTAGTTCATCATCGCTGGAATTCGACCGCGCGAAACGGCACCAAAAATCACCGCCGCGCTGATACCGGCGTTGGGCAGCATCAGCCCGATTTTCTCGCCCTTCTGGCTGTATTTCTCAAGAATACGTCCGACAAACAGCGTCTTGGTGAGCAGCTTGCGATAAGTATCTGGGGTGAAATTGATATCTTCGACGCAGTTTTTTCGTGCGCCGTAGCGATCCTGAGCCGAAAGTAACGCTTCATACAACGTTTCACGCGGGCGCACCGCCATGCGCGCTTCCATCATAATTTGATGAAGCATTTCCCCCGCCATTTTGCGGCGATCGCGAGCGCGTGGAGCATCAGGCATGGGCAGCGTTGTTGGCGGCAGAATATGCAGCGTGATTTGCGGGAACGGGCGTTGCTTCACCAGCCCTTTCAGGCGGCTGAAATAGGTCAGTTCCGCGCCTTCAATGCGCAGCGGCACGACCGTCGCTTTCGACTTTGCCGCCACAAAACCGGCACCGTCGTAGATTTTCATCAGCGATCCCGTTACGGAGATACGCCCTTCCGGGAAAATAACCACTGGCCGCCCCTGCTCAATCAGGCGAACCAAATGTTTAATCATCATCGGTTTAGTGGGATCGAGCGGAACGAGATCCACCAGCGGCGCAAGCCAGCGCATAAACCATTTTTGGCTGATAGAGCTGTAGACCGCAAACACCGGGCGTCCAGGCAGAAATAACGCCAGCAAAATGCCATCTATAAAAGAAACGTGATTGGGCGTGATGAGAACGCGCTCGCCTTGCAGTGACTGGGGGTCACCCGTCAGGCGGATGCGAAAGAGGATACGAAATAAGGTACGGAAGAACCTAAATAGCATTTCAACTCCCTTTGCCTGTGAATGATTAGCGTTAGGCTAAATTGTGGCAGATTACACGAGAAGTGCAGGAGGGGCGATAGCTTATTCCGGGCGAAAAAAAACCTGCGCATCTGCGCAGGCTGGTGCAAGAGATGAGTACGATTCCGTACTTAGAATTCTCACCAATCAATACCTCTGGGATCTTGATTGTGGGTGTTGGCTCCACGCTTTGCCAGTGGGAAAACGCAAGCGAATGAGCCTAAGTGCAACCAGGTGTGAAAATCATCGATTACTGTTACATGTTGAAGTTACAGGCAAAAAAAAACCTGCGTATGGACGCAGGTTGGTGCAATTCGTGTTAATCAACCGGAGCTGATTTCACCTATCAATACCTCTGGGATTTCAACTGTAGCAATACGGTCATATTTATCGCCAGCGGACAATCGCAACAGCTTGCCGCAAAGTGTAACTAAAGGTTCAATTTACGCTTATTCTGATACGCTTATTCTGATACGCTTCGCTGTGTAACGATTACACCGATTTCCCATGTTCTGCATCACGTTTGCGACGGCCTTTCACGCACAGCCCTTGAATGCACCTCGCTTTTCCGCAACACTGATGTGTGTGTAAACGCTTACCCCCATAAGAAGGTATTAAATGGCGACAATAAAGGATGTGGCCCGTCTGTCCGGTGTATCCGTCGCGACTGTCTCGCGCGTGATTAACAACTCACCGAAAGCCAGCGACGCTTCCCGCCAGGCCGTGCAAAGCGCAATGGAAACGCTGAATTATCATCCCAACGCCAACGCCCGCGCGCTTGCGCAGCAATCAACTGAAACGGTTGGATTGGTGGTAGGTGACGTGTCTGACCCGTTTTTCGGCGCGATGGTCAAAGCCGTCGAGCAGGTGGCTTACCAGACGGGTAATTTTTTACTGATCGGCAATGGCTATCACAACGAAGAAAAAGAGCGTAAAGCGATTGAGCAATTGATTCGCCACCGCTGCGCTGCGCTAGTGGTCCACGCTAAAGTCCTGCCAGACGCTGAACTGCTGCATCTTATGAAGCAAATCCCCGGCATGGTGCTTATCAACCGCATCATCCCCGGTTACGAGCAACGCTGCGTTGCGCTTGATGACCGCTACGGTGCCTGGCTCGCCACGCGTCATCTGATTCAGCAAGGCCATACCCGCATCGGCTATCTCTGTTCCAACCATCAGATTTCAGATGCAGAAGACCGTCTGCGCGGGTATTACGATGCATTACGCGAAAGCGGTCTGCCCTGCAACGATCGGCTGGTCGCCTATGGTGAACCGGATGAGAGCGGCGGTGAACATGCGATGACCGAGCTTTTAGGGCGTGGGCGTAACTTTACCGCCGTGGCCTCCTATAACGATTCGATGGCCGCTGGCGCGATGGGCGTGCTCAATGACAATGGCATCGATGTGCCAGCAGAGATTTCGTTGATTGGTTTCGATGATGTGCTGGTTTCGCGCTACGTTCGTCCACGTTTGACCACCGTGCGTTACCCTATCGTCACCATGGCAACGCAGGCCGCTGAACTGGCGCTGGCGCTGGCCGATAAACGCCCGCCGCCGGATATCACGCATTTATTCAGCCCGACGCTGGTGCGCCGTCACTCGGTTGTGACACCTGCGGATCCCGTCAGCGAATAGCGATAGAGATGGACCGTTTTATTCGGATATTCCAGCGCATCACCCATGTCATGCCAGCCGTAACGCTCATAAAAGTCACGGCAGGCTGACCAAAGATGCAGCTCGGAATAGCCGGCGCGCTCGGCGTAGTTCATCACATGCTTCTGTAATTTTCCCGCCAGCCCTTTTCCGCGCGCAACTTCATCGACATACAGCGCCGCCAGCCACGGATAAAGATCCTGGCGCGTAATCAAATCACAGCGCCACAGCCCCACCGTGCCCAACAGCTGTTCGCCATCAACGGCAACAAAGGTGATGGGCAGGGCGTCTGGCGTTTGGCTATGGGCAATAATGCTGGCAAAAAACTCACGCGGTAAGCCATCGCCAAATGCCTGCCAGAGCCAGTCCGTTACTTGCTCCGCGTGATGTGCAACGGCGTACAGCGGCAGAATCGTCATACCAGTTTGCCCTGGAACAGAGGGACAGATTCGAAGAGATAGCCGTCGAAATCCGGTGCGTCTTCATCGGACAGCTCAAGCAGACTTTTTTTAACGTTTTCGAGATGCTGGAACATGGCTTGCCACGCGCCCATCACGTCACGACGACGCAGTGCCGCCAGAATGGTTTGCCTGTCGCCCAGCCATTTCAGACGGTACGCGCGGCTGGCGATGTGGACGTTAAACTGCTGCCACAGCGGGCTGCTGTCCATGTGATGCCAGACGCTTTCGACTGTTGCCAGCAGCATCTGGTTTTGCGTGGCGCCCGCCAGCACCAGGTGGAACATTTTATTGTTGTCCTGGCTGTTGTCATTGGCGGCAATCGCGCGCTGCTCTTGCTCAATAATGCGGCGCAGATTGTCGATATCCGCGCGCGTCGCCATTTTCGCCGCAAAGGCGGCAATATTGCTTTCAAGCAACTGACGCGCCTGTAAAATCTCAAACGGGCCGACATCGCTACTTAAAAAGCGCTCTTCTTCGTTTTCGTGCTCTTCGGGAATTCGCATCACGTAAACGCCGGAACCCTGGCGGATATCCACCGTTCCTTGAAGTTCCAGCATCAGTAACGCTTCGCGCACTATCGTGCGGCTCACGCCGTAAGTCTCGGCAATATTGCGCTCAGGCGGCAGACGTGAGCCAACAGGATAGTGGCCCTGAATGATTTGCGTGCGCAAATCTTCGCCAATTTCCTGGTACTGCTTTTTTTCCGGCGGAACGACGGCCTTCTCCACAATATCACCTGCACTTACTTATCAATTAATGCTCAGCCGGGCATCCTTCCCCGGCCACTCTGGACGCTATTTTACCAGAACCCTCGCCGATGTAGCCTATTTCCATTCATCATCGACCGTGAGCGTCAGCCTGCGCTCATCGCGCAGTTGTCGGAACCACGATGCGGATTTTTTCGCCCGACGCGCACGATTATTTTCCAGGTCTATCTCGATTAACCCGTAGCGATTTTTAAAGGCATTCATTGGCGAGACATTATCGGTAAACGCCCACAGCATATAGCCGTGGCAGTTTGCCCCCTCTTCCCGCGCCAGCAGCGTGTAGTAGAGATGCTCGCTGATAAAATCAATGCGGTAATTGTCTTCAATCACGCCGTCGCGATTGCGAAACTGCGCTTCGTCTTCCACGCCCATTCCGCTCTCCGCGACAAACCACGGAATGTTTCGGTACTCATTTTTGATGCGCATCGCCATGTCATAAATGATGCGCGGATAAATTTCCCAGCCGCGGGATTTATTCATCCTGCGCCCCGGCAGTTCGAAGGGCTCGTAATAATATGCCGGATGGAAAGGCGTCTCGGGATGCCACGCCCGCGACGGCGCTTTAACGCGATGGGGATAATAAAGATTGATCCCCAGCTCATCGACGGTGTTTTCGGCGATGATCGCCAGCTCTTCCGCGGTGTATTCCCACTGCACCTGATGCTGCTCCAGCAGCGTGAACAGCTCCTGCGGATAGCGCCCGTGGACAAACGGGTCGAGGAAAACACGGTTATAAAAGAGATCGTAGCGTTCAGCAGCGCGCACATCGTGCGGGGCCTGAGAGCGCGGATAGGTGACTTCCGGGTTGAGAATACAGCCCACCGTTCCCTGATAGCCCTGCTCGTGAAAATGTTTCACCACTTTCGCCGTCGCCAACACTTTGTGGTGATTCCACTGCATCCAGGTGTGGGTGTTCTGTTCGTAAGGCCAGCGCAGCGCATCCAGGTAAACCCGCGTTTGCACGACAATCGGCTCGTTGAAGGTAAACCAGCGCGTCACTTTTGCGTGATAGCGCGCAAACACCTTTTCCGCATAGCGCACGAACAGCTCCACGACATGTTTCGACGCCCAGCCACCGTAGGTTTCCAGCAAGACACCTGGCAGTTCGTAATGCTCCAGAGAGATCATCGGCTCGATGCCCTGCCGGTGCATTTCGTCGAACAGTGCGTCGTAATAGGCAGCGTACTCTTCATCAACGGTCGCGTTTTCATAGTCCGTCAGAAAACGCGACCAGTTGATTGACGTGCGGTAGTGCGTGAGTCCGGCCTGCTTCATCAGCGCCACGTCTTCACGAAAGCGATTGATAAAATCGGTCGCCACCGCCGGTCCAAAGCCGTTATGCCAGACGTGACGATCGTTTTTGTACCAGAGATCGATCCACGAATCCTGACCCGCTTTTTTTCCGCTCCAGCCTTCCGTCTGCCAGGCGGACGCCGCCGCGCCCAGGATAAAATCCTGCGGTATCGCAATACTTTTTATGCTCATGACATCCTCATGCGTTATTGGTCGCTTGCTGGCTTTGTGCCAGCAGGGCCGCTTGTTCCGCGCGGCGTGAGGCAATTCTCACAAACGGCAAATAGATAAGAACGGCGGTGATGATGCAGATAAATTGCGTGACCACGGCCCCCATCGATCCCGCCGTTGAAAGCCAGGCGTTAATCAGCGGCGGCGTGGTCCACGGCACCATCACCACGGCTTTACCGGCAAAACCCATCACCGTCGCAAAATAGCCAATGGAGCCCGTCACCAACGGCGTGATGATGAAGGGGATAGCCAGAATCGGATTCAGCATGATCGGCATCCCGAAGATAACCGGCTCGTTGATGTTGAAAATCCCAGGGCCAATGGAGAGCTTAGCGATCTCGCGCATCTCTTTACGCCTGGTGCCGATCATCACCGCAATCAGCAGGCCGATGGTCAGCCCCGATCCACCGATGCTCATATACACATCCCAGAACGGCATAGTGATAATGTTCGGGATCTCTTTACCCTGCTCGAATGCGCTCATGTTGACGGTGATCGCGCCCAGCAGCAGCGGCTCGCGGATCGGCTTGATCATCTGATTGCCGTGGATCCCGATCACCCAGAAAAGCTGCGCCACAAACATCAGCAGCAGAATGCCCGGCAGACTCTGCACCACGCGCTCCAGCGGCTGCTGAACCACCTGATAAACGGCGTCATAGAGATACATGCCGGTGATTTGGTGAAAAACAAAACCCAGCGTCGCAATCGCGGTGGTGGTGATAATTGCCGGGATCAGCGCGGAGAACGACGCCGCCACGTTCGGCGGCACGGTATCCGGCATTCTGATTTTCAGGCCGTTGCGATTTTCGAGCCAGCAGTAAACCTCAACGGACAGAATGGCGATGAACATGCCAAGGAACAGGCTGCGGGTATCAGAGAACTGGCGCAGTAGCACGTCTTTCACCACATGCATTTCGCCATCCACCAGCATTTCGACGGTGGTTGGCGTGACGCAAATAAAGCAGATCACCGCCAGCAGGCCAGGGAATAAGGACTTAATGCCGTTAATACGCCCCAGTTCGATACCAATGAGAAATACCGCGCCGATATTCAGGAAGTTCAGCGTAGCGTAATTCAGGGCGCTGGTGATCGGCTTTAAGGCGGCCAGAAATGAGAGCGACTCAAAGCTGGCTAAACCGTTTTTGGGATCCAATACCATATTCGAGATCAGTACCGAAAAGGCCCCAACGATGATGACGGGCATTAAGGTAATGAACGCGGATTTGATCGCCATGATGTAGCGATAGCTATTGAAGGTGGTGGCGAAACTGCCCAGAGAGTTGATCAGTTTTTCCTGTAAAGCCATAGGGTAATACCTCAGTAAAAGGGCTTTTATAGAATAAGGTGTACAGCCGGATACTATTGGCATACCAAAAATAGTCGCCCACGCCTCATTGTTCTGTGATTAAGCTCTCAATGCGCTAAGAGGTATTCCAAATCATGATTTTTCACCACTTTGGCATACCACTTACCCCGTTTTATGCTGAAAGGGCAAACCGTTGCCAGAAAGCGTGATCCTGATAGGGCTTTTCGCTCCCCCGCCCCGCTTATCCCTTTCACTCTGTGTGATAAACTCATGACGATTACGTGAGAGCAGGAATTTCTAATGGCAACAATGCTGGATGTCTCATTGCGCGCGGGTGTCTCGAAAGCGACCGTTTCGCGCGTGCTGAACGGCACAGGTCAGGTAAAAGAGAGCACGCGTCAGCAAGTGTTTAAAGCGATGGACGAGTTGGGCTACCGCCCGAACTTTCTCGCGCAATCCCTGGCGAACCAGACCAGCAACAGCATTGGTCTGGTGGTGTCGACGTTTGACGGTTTCTATTTTGGCCGTCTGCTGCAACAGGCATCGCGGCAGACGGAAACGCACGGCAAACAGCTGATTGTCACCGACGGCCATGACGCTCCTGAACAAGAAGAGCAAGCGGTGCAAATGCTGGCGGATCGCCGGTGCGACGCCATCGTGCTTTACACGCGCTACATGAGCGAAAAAGCGATCATGAAGCTTATCCACACCGTGCAAACCCCGCTGGTGGTGATCAACCGCGAAGTCGCTCAGGCGGCGGATCGCTGCGTGTTCTTTGAACAGCAGGATGCGGCGTTTAAAGCGGTTGATTATTTAATTGGCCAGGGCCATCGCGAGATTGCCTGCATGACCGTCCCGATTCATACGCCAACGGGTAAAGCCCGCCTGATGGGTTATCGTAAGGCGCTGGAAAAACACGGAATTCCCTGGGACGATCGTCGGGTGAAGTACGGCGATGCGGGGATGACGCGGGGATATGAACTGTGTCGGGAATTATTGAGCGAAAACGCGCCGTTTAGCGCCCTGTTTGCCTGTAACGACGATATGGCGCTGGGTGCGTCAAAGGCGCTGCATCAGGCGGGACTGCGTATTCCACAGGATATTTCGCTGTTTGGCTTTGATGATGCGCCCTGCGCAAAATGGCTGGAGCCAGCACTCTCATCGGTCTATTTACCGATCGACAGCATGATCGTGACGGCTATCGATCAGGCGATCCGACTGGCCAATAGCCAGCCGGTCGAAACGATCCCGCCGTTTACCGGTACGCTGGTTTTGCGTGATTCGGTGACGACAGGACCGCATTACTCCTCAAAATAGCTCAAGCGCGAGCAGTTCCTGAATGGTCTGGCGACGACGAATCAGTCGCGCCACGCCATTATCAAACAGCACTTCCGGCAGCAGCGGACGACTATTGTAGTTAGACGACATTGACGCGCCGTATGCGCCAGTATCATGCAGGACCAGATAATCACCAGGCTGAACGGCAGGCAGCGCGCGGGTTTCCACTTTTCCGCCCTCCTGCTGGGTGAACACATCACCCGATTCGCACAGCGGCCCCGCCACAACCGTATCCACCAGCGGGGACTGCGTTAAATCGCGCCCGTCCGCTGCCAGCGCCGAAATGTGGTGATAGCTCCCGTACATTGACGGTCGCATCAGATCGTTAAAGCCTGCGTCGATCAACACAAAATGACGACTGCCCATCGCTTTGACGCTCCGTACCTGCGCCACCAGCACGCCAGACTCCGCCACCAGGAAGCGACCCGGTTCAATTTCCAGTTTGACCGCATGCCCAAGATGCGCGGCGATTTTATCGCGAGCAGCGCTCCACAGGCCGTAATAGTGATCGGTATCGATCGCCTCTTCGCCTTCGCGATAAGGAATAGACAAACCGCCGCCCGCCGAGATCGCCTCGAGATCCTGACCAAAGTCGATCACCTGGTTCACCATCGCACCACAGACTTGCTCAAGATGCGCGTAATCAACGCCAGACCCGATATGCATATGAATGCCCACCAGCGTCAGGTTGTAGCGCTGCAATACCTCCAACGCAGCTGGCAAATCGGCATACCAGATACCGTGCTTGCTGTTTTCCCCACCGGTATTGGTTTTTTGACTGTGACCATGACCAAAACCGGGATTGACGCGTAACCACACGCGATGACCCGGCGAGACTTCTCCAAGCTGTTCCAGCATGTCCACTGAACCGGCGTTGACCGGAATCTGCAGTTCATGCACGCGCACCAGCGTGGCGCTATCGATCAGGTCTGCGGTAAACACAATCGCATCGCTATCGGCCTGCGGATCGTATCCCGCCGCCAGCGCACGTTCAATTTCACCCAACGATACCGAGTCAACCTTAACGCCCTGCTCGCGCATCAGGCGCAGAATGTGAATATTCGAGCACGCCTTCTGGGCGAAACGCACCACGTCAAACTGATGCAGGGCCGCAATCTTTTCGCGAACGATCTGCGCATCGTAAACCCAAACCGGGCAGCCAAATTCGGCAGGCAGTCGCAATAAGTTCTCGGCGTTCAGGGCTGTTTCCGTGGTATTGAGGGGGCGTGGCATGGTGTTCTCCAGATAACGGCATTTTTTAACATTACGCCACAGCCGAAAGAGAATAAAAAATATCGTTTTATCGTGAGTCTATGCAAAAATGATATGGACTTTATTCGCACAGGTGCCTTATGCCCGCCGTTAACTTACGCCACATTGAAATCTTCCATGCGGTGATGACCACCGGAAATCTCACCGAAGCCGCACAGATGCTGCACACCTCGCAGCCCACGGTCAGCCGTGAACTGGCGCGCTTTGAAAAGGTGCTGGGATTAACGCTGTTTGAGCGTTCTCGCGGCAGGCTTCACGCCACGGTGCAAGGATTGCAACTGTTTGAGGAAGTTCAGCGTTCCTGGTACGGCCTGGATCGCATCGTTAGCGCAGCGGAAAGTTTGCGTGAATTTCGTCAGGGCGAGCTGTCGATTGTCTGTCTGCCGGTCTTTTCTCAATCTTTCCTGCCGCAGCTCATTCAGCCGTTCCTCGCACGTTATCCTGACGTCAATCTCACCATTGTGCCGCAGGAGTCGCCGTTGCTCGAAGAGTGGCTCTCCGCGCAGCGTCATGATTTAGGCCTGACCGAAACGCTCGCCACGCCCGCGGGCACGGAACGCACAGAATTGCTCTCGCTGGATGAAGTCTGCGTTTTGCCCAAGGGTCACCCTCTTGCCAGCAAAAAGGTGCTGACGCCTGCCGATTTTCACGGCGAGAATTATATCAGCCTGTCGCAAGCGGACAGTTATCGACATTTACTTGATTCGTTGTTCGCGGAACATCAGGTTAAACGCCGCATGGTGGTGGAAACACACAGCGCAGCATCCATTTGCGCCATGGTTCGAGCGGGTGTGGGCATCGCGGTGGTCAACCCGTTAACGGCGCTGGATTACGCCGATAGCGGGATTGTGATTCGTCGTTTCAGCCTTTCAGTACCGTTCACGGTGAGTCTGATCAGACCGCTGCATCGTCCTGCTTCGGCGTTGGTCGAGGCTTTCTCGACCCATTTAGCCGAACGTTCTCTTCAGATAGCGCGCCGCATGCCCGACCTGCAAAAGATTTAACACGTTACGACAGCATAAACGCCACCGCGTCCGCAGCATGAATGGCCGCGGTATCAAACACCGGGATTGGGCTCTCTTGCGACGGGACTAGCAGGCCGATCTCAGTGCAGCCAAAGATCACCCCTTCCGCGCCCTGTTTCGCCAGCTTGTCGATCACGCTCAGATAATAGTGGCGTGAGGCGTCGCTGAACGTTCCAAGGCACAGCTCTTCAAAGATAATCTGGTTGATGCGCGCACGATCCGCTTCATCCGGTATCACGCTTTCAATCCCGAACTGCGATGCCAGACGACCGCGATAAAAATCCTGCTCCATGGTGTAACGCGTGCCCAGCAGCGCCACACGTTGCATGCCGGTCGCCGTAATCGCCCTGCCGGTCGCATCCGCAATATGCAGGAACGGCAGTGAACAGCGTGTTTCAATATGCGATGCGACTTTGTGCATGGTGTTGGTGCACAGCAGGATGCCCTCCGCGCCAGCGCGCTCCAGTCCCAGCGCCGCTTGCGCCAGTATATCGCCCGCTTTATCCCACTCACCGCTGGCCTGACAGGCTTCGATTTCATGGAAGTCCACGCTGTGCAGCAGCAGGCTTGCTGAATGCAGGCCACCAAGGCGCTGTTTGATGCCTTCGTTAATCAAACGGTAATAAGGAATAGTCGATTCCCAGCTCATTCCACCTATCAGGCCGATCGTTTTCATATTTGCTCCTTTATGTTTCTTCCAGTGAAGCAAACTTGTGATCGTGTTTCCAGTTATTTGGCTTGCCGTTTCCTTTTAAGCCGCAGTGAGATAAATTAATTAAAACAATGTTTCACTACTTAGCAGGACATAGATATGTTTAGATTCCATAAAGAGACAACGCTTGACGATCTGGGCAATGGCGTCACGCGCCGCATACTGGCGCATAACGGAAAAATGATGGCGGTTGAGGTGAATTTTGAAGAGGGCGCTATCGGCCCGATGCACAATCACCCGCACGAACAGCTGACTTACGTGCTGTCCGGGGAGTTCGAATTTACCATCGGCGAAGAGAAGCACGTAGTGACGGCGGGCGACACGCTTTATAAAGAGCCGCATGTGATGCACGGCTGCGTTTGCCTGAAGCCCGGTACGCTACTGGATACCTTTACGCCGGTGCGCGAAGATTTCCTCAAATAATTTATGCCTGTAAAAAGAAAGGGCGAATTTGCATTCGCCCTTTTTTATATCCTTTACTTACGCTGTAGCGGGTTCTGACAGCGCAGAGCGGGAATGTAAGGCCTCGCGAAGCAGAACGCTTCCGCAGGCGAACAGACCGCCGAGTAGCGCCGCCAAAATAACGATCAGTGATTTGCCGGGACCGTCTTTTGTTACCGGCAATGACGGTGAAAGTTGATACTTGAACGGCTCGAAACTCACGTTCGCAATAGAAAGCGCCTCAAGCTGAGCAAGATGATGCTCCCGATTCTGGAAATCAGCATTCAACTCGGCGACATCTTTTAACGACTTTTCAATCGCCAGCTTTTGCGCGATACCGTCAGCCCCCAACGCCACGGAATAATCCGGATCGTCTTTCACCGCCTGACCGTTGCTAAAGACAGGTTTTTTAATCCCCGCGGCATTGGCCACTTCCAACGAATAATTCAGACGCAGAATATTAATATTATGCAAATTGGTTAACCGCACACGATCCAGCTCAAGACGCTCTTTCATTATCCGGGCTTTTAACGCGAGCGCATTGCGCACATTTTGCATGGTCTCTTCTTCGACGATGGCAGAAATGTAGTTAATGTATCCCTCGAGCACGATCTGCGAATCCTGCGCTCGTGGTGCGGTAAAACTCAACGTCCAGGCGGTATACGGCCTAGTGGCAGCATTTTTTACTGCCGCGTTATCCTGAGCCGTCATTCTTTCAGAAATAGCCACTATTGCGCGATGCAGTTCAAGGGGATCAATAGTCGCGCCTTTTAACTGATCCATCACGTAGGGCGATGATTTCATGTAAGCCTGAAACAATGACTGAGACTGAAATTTCTTTATGAAGAGATCAAAGATGTCTTCGCGTTTGATATTGAAGTCCACATCCAGCACCTGTAAGGCCACCAGCATTTGCTCCACATCGTTCCACTGCGTCTGCTCTGCGGGGGTGACAATGGCTTTACTGTTCCATTTTTGCGGCATCATAAATGAAATCAGTGCGCCGACTATCGCAAAAGCAATAACGGTCCCTATGATGCGCTTCTTCGCCGCGAGCAATATTTCAATCAGGCCGATGAGATCGATCTCATTTTGCGCACGTGCAGGGGGTGAATAGCTGGCAAAATCCAGTTCCGTGTTCTTCTTGAAATCCATCGCTGACATACTAATTCTTCTATTTTGATTGCAGTTAAATCCTGCTGAGGCGTACCGGGGGAAGTGGATCATACTAGAACCTCAGAATTATCTGAACCCAGGATTAACTTAAATTTTGATAACACTATGATATTTGGTAGTTGTTATTAAGGCCCTACTTAAAGTTGCATAGTGGAATCATCAACTTTTTATCCCTCTCATATTTCTGAATAAAGCCTTCGCAATTAAGTCAAAATTGCCAGTCACCTCACTTTATTGAAACAGCGTTTCGACCGCGATCACATTTCCATCATTTACCGAATGACGCAGAAATAAATAGCAATAGAATAAATTAAAACGCCGTTTTACAAATCAAGAACAGCAGTTCACGTGTTTTAAAACTCAGACAGGGCTTGTCGAGAACAACACATGAAAGTTCTTATTAATCATAGGTAAAAGGAACAACCCTCTTGAGTCACACACAGAACACACGCTTCCCCGTCTCGTAAAAAATGCGCGGGCAGCTGCATCACCAGCAGATTCCGTTTTAAACCATTGATTGCCAGGTAGGTATGTATGAATGAAAACAAAATGCTGGGGCTTGCGTGGATATCACCCTATATCATCGGGTTGATAC
>Ga0308165_1001107_pt1 | contig 40271 bp, 39 predicted proteins | sample PhyWR2_FD_201032 | JGI IMG/M metagenome (GOLD analysis project Ga0308165, IMG submission 201032) | Phyllosphere microbial communities from UC Gill Tract Community Farm, Albany, California, United States - DLSLW.R2 | ecosystem: Host-associated > Plants > Phyllosphere > Unclassified | place: USA...
CCGGCCGCTGGCCGGCAACCCCATGGACCCCAGCCGACAGCGCGAGGAGCCGGCCAGCGGCCGGCACTACCGGGGGGGCAAGCGGAATGAGGAGCCGGCCAGCGGCCGGCACTACCCGGGATGGCGGGCGGAATGACCGGGGATGCAGACGAAGGCCGCGGACTCACAAACGAGGAGCCCCCGCTAGTAGCGGGGGCGCGCCGACAGGCGGGGGGTGTTGGGTGCTGATGAGGCGGCGCCCAAGGTTTGCAACGCAAACCTTGGGGATCCTTCGCGATCGCGAATGATCAAGCCGCTTGTGGCATCCGCAACGACCGCACCAAGCCACCGATATCCACGATCAGCGACACGCGGCCATCGCCCAGGATGGTGGCACCGGAGACGCCACTGATGCGGCGGTAGTTGTTCTCGATGTTCTTGACCACCACCTGCTGCTGGCCGACCAGTTCGTCCACTTCCAGCGCGATCTTCTGGCCATCGCCTTCGACCACCACCACCAGCGAGTCGTCCTTGGTGCGCCCGCCGAACCCGTAGTACTCGCTGAGCGAGAGGATCGGCAGGTACTCGCCACGGACGCGCAGCACGCGCCCTTCGCCGGCCATGGTGCGTACGTCCTCGGGCTGCGGCTGCAGCGCCTCCAGTACGTAGGCCAGCGGCAGGATCACCGTTTCACCGGCCACCGCCACGGTCATGCCGTCGAGGATGGCCAGGGTCAGCGGCAGCCGGATCAGCACGCGGGTGCCATTGCCGGCCTTGCTTTCCAGCTGTACTTCGCCGCCCAGCGCCTGGATGTTGCGGCGGACCACGTCCATGCCCACGCCACGGCCCGAAAGATCCGTGACGGCATCGGCGGTGGAGAAGCCCGGCTGGAAGATCAGGTCCCAGACCTGCGCGTCGGTGGGGTTGTCGGGCACGCTCAAGCCGCGCTCGAGGGCCTTGGACAGGATCTTGTCGCGGTTCAGGCCGCGGCCGTCGTCGCTGACTTCGATCACGATGTGGCCGCCCTGGTGCGAGGCCGCCAAGGTGATCGTGCCGGTCTCGTCCTTGCCGGCGTCGCGGCGGACGTCGGGCATTTCCAGGCCGTGGTCGATCGAGTTGCGGACCAGATGCACGAGCGGATCGGCAATCCTCTCGATCAGGCCCTTGTCCAGCTCGGTGCCTTCGCCGATGGTGCGCAGGCGCACGTGCTTGCCCAGGCGCGAGGACAGGTCGCGGACCAGGCGCGGGAAGCGGCGGAACACCGCATCCACCGGCAGCATGCGCACGCCGATGACCGCTTCCTGCAGGTCGCGGGTGTTGCGTTCAAGCAGGTCCAGGCCGGCGAACAGCTGTTCGGCATGCACCGGGTCCAGTGCGTGCGAGACCTGCTTGAGCATGGCCTGGGTGATGACCAGTTCGCCGACCAGGTTGATCAGGGCATCGACCTTTTCCACGGCGACGCGGATCGAGGTTTCTGCTTCGTGTGCGGCCGGCGCAGCGGCTGCGGCGGGTGCCGCTGCGGCTGCGGGTGCCGGTGCCGGGGCGGCCACCTGGGCCGCTGGCGCGTGGGTGGCCAGGCTGGGCGGTGCGGCCGGACGGATGTCCAGTTCGCAGTCGTCCACGACCCAGGCGAAAGTGTCTTCGATCTTGCTGCGCGGCACCTTGCCGACCAGGCCGAGGTCCCACGCCAGGTGGGCTTCAAGCGGGTCGAGCTGGTCGAAACCGGGCAGGCGGTCCAGCCGCGCGGCCACCTGCAGCGAGCCCAGGTGTTCCAGTTCGCGGATGATGCGCAGCGGGTCGTTGCCGCTCATGAACAGCGACGGCGAGGGCACGAAGCCGATCTGCCACGCTTCGGGGGTGTCATCCACCTTGGCCGCGGCTACCGGCGCGGCGGCTGCGGCCTGGCCGGACAACACCGCTCCCAGACGCGCCTTGATCGCGGCCACGGCCTGGGGGTCGGCGGGCTGGCCGTGTTCGGCTTCGCGCAGCAGGGCACGCAGCACGTCCACCGAGGACAGCATGGCGTCGACCGCGGTGGCTTCCAGGGCGCGCTTGCCGGCACGCAGTTCGTCCAGCAGGGTTTCCAGCACGTGGGTCAACGCGGCGATCGCGTCGAAGCCGAAGGTACCGGCGCCGCCCTTGATGGAATGCGCGGCGCGGAACACCGAATTGATGATTTCCGGGTCCTGCTGGCCCGATTCAAGCGCCAGCAGGCCAGCCTCCATTGCATCCAGCCCCTCGCGGCTTTCTTCAAAGAACGTGGCGTGGAAACGTTGCAGATCCATGCTCATGGTGCGTGGTGTCCGGTTGCGAAGGGAGGGAGGGTGGTGCGGTGGGGTGTGCCGGGATCAGCCCAGCACTTTCTGTACGGTGGCGACCAGCTGTTCGGGATTGAACGGCTTGACCAGCCAGCCGGTGGCACCGGCGGCCTTGCCTTCGGACTTCTTGTCGGCGGCCGATTCAGTGGTCAGCATCAACATCGGGATGAACTTGTAGTCCGGCAGCTGGCGCAGCTCGCGGATCAGCGAGATGCCGTCCATGTTGGGCATGTTGACGTCGGTCACCACCGCGTTGAAGCGCTGGCCTTTGGCCCGGCCCAGTGCGACGGCACCATCTTCGGCCTCTTCGACCGAGAAGCCGGCCGAGGTGAGGGCGAAAGAGACCATCTGGCGCATCGACGCCGAGTCGTCCACCACCAAGATTCGTGCGCTCATGCAGCGTTCTCCACAGATTTCAGGTTGTCATGGGTTGCGTCCAGGCCAAGGGCCTGGGTGAGGCCGAGCAGTCGCGCGGCATCACGGAAGGTGGCAGTGCAACCGTCGAATCCGGTCGGGTGGCCTGCCTGGCGGCGGGCGTCGACGAATGCGCACAGGACCTGCATTGCTGCGGTATGGATACGGCTCACCTGGCTGGCATCCAGCGTCAGTTCGCCGGCCTGGTCCACCAACGGGGCCAGGCGGGTTTTCAGCTCGGTGCTGGTCTCGATTCCGAGATCACCACCCAGGGCAACAGTGCTCATGTTTGCTCCGGACAAACGGTTCCGAGAGAGATAACGGCCTGAGCCCAAAAAGCTTTAGGGGAGGCGCGGGCGATCTTCATCATTCTGTCGGCCGGCCCGCCGGGGGTAGAGCCACCCCATGGGGGGCTGCGTAGCACGTCAGGACCCACACCCGCCGTCAGGTGGCCACGACGTCGGATCGGACGGCAGCCACCCATGGGTGGCTCTACCGCGTGGGGGTTCCGGTCAGTTCAACAGCTGGGTGGCATCCAGCAGGATCATCGGCTGGGCGCTGATCCTGGCCACGCCACGGAACAGGTCGTTGGAGATCTGGCAGATGCGGGCGGTATCGGGCGGCTCGATCTGCGAGTCGGTGAGGTTGGCCACGTCTTCCACGGCCGACACGCGCAGGCCCATGGTTTCGCCGTCTTCCTCGAGCACCACGATGCGGGTGTTGGCGTCTTCCTGGGCCGGACCGGCGCCCAGATGGATGCCCAGGTCCATCACCGGTACCACCTGGCCGCGCAGGTTCATGATGCCCAGCATGGCGTCGGCGGTACCGCGCAACGGCAGCAGCGGCACCGGCAGCACCACTTCCTGCACCTTGAGCAGTTCCAGTGCGTAGGCCTGGGCGCCACAACGCAGGCGCAGCCAGCGCGAGGTGCGCTCGCTGGCCCGACGGTTCTCGCGCGGGCTGGAGGCCGGATTGCGCGCCTGTGCCTGCAGCTCCTGCCAGCTGCCCGGCCGGGTGTGCGCCGGCGCCGGGGCGCTGCGGGCGCTGGGGGCACTCATCGGCATCGGGGTGGGCATGGCGCGGGCAGTGGGTATCGGGGTGGGTGCGGGGGCAGGGCGGGCAGGGGCGACCGGCGCTGCCACGGCGGCGACGGTCGGCGCGCTATCGTGCAGCACATCGTCGGGAAGGTCGTCCCAGCTGGGCCTGGCCGCGTCCGCACCGGTACCTGCAGCGGAGAGAGCGGCGACCGGTGGGCCGAGCGCCGGATCGTTCATCAGCTCGTCGAGCAGGGCCAGGTTGGCCGGTGCGCCGGGCGAGGTGGGGGTGTCGTGGACGGGCGCGAGGGTCTCGACCGGTGGGCCGAGCGCGGGATCGTTCATCAGTTCGTCGAGCAGGGCCAGGTTGGCCGGTGCGCCGGGCGAGGTCGGGGTGTCGTGCACGGTCGCGAGGGTCTCGACCGGTGGGCCGAGCGCTGGATCGTTCATCAGGTCGTCGAGCAGCGCCAGGTTGGCTGGTGCGCCGGGCGAGGTCGGGGTGTCGTGCACGGTCGCGAGGGTCTCGACCGGTGGGCCGAGCGCGGGATCGTTCATCAGCTCAGCGAGCAGGGCCAGGTTGGCCGGTGCGCCCGCGGCGGTGGGGGTGTCGAACTGCGCTGCGGGTGCGGGCGCGTCGCTGTCCGGATCAGTACCGGCATCGGCCAGCGCGTCGCGGGCGAACTCGGCGCTGATCGCACGCGCCACGCCATCGGCTTCGGCGCCGTCCTGCGCGGCCACCGTGGCGGCCGGCGGGGCCGAGACGTCGGCCTGCACCGGCGCCGCCGGCACGGCATCGCCCAGCAGTTGTTCCAGGTAGTCGTCGAGCACGCCGGCGGTGGTCATGCGGCGCGCTCCATCTGCAGCGCGTCGTCGGCCACGATCCATTCCAGGGCACGGCGGTACGCGGCCAGGCCACGGCCGGGGTAGTCGTCGGACTGCGCCGGAATGGTCAGGCTGGCGGCATTGCAGATGCGGGTGTCGACCGGAATCGCGTCTTCCCAGACGCGGTGGCCGTGCGTGTCCTGCATCAGCTTGACGGTTTCGTTGCCGGCGCGGGTGCGGCGGTCGAATAGGGTCGGCAGGATCGACATCGGCAGCGGGCGGCGGCGCGAGCGTTCGACCATCTCGCCGGTCCGCACCATGCCGTCCAGGCCGTGCAGGGCCAGCGGCTCGGCCTGGGTCGGAATGATCAGGCGGTCGGCGGCGGCCAGTGCATTGATCATCAGCAGGCCCAGCGTGGGCGCGCAGTCCAGCAGGATGTAGTCGTGCTGGCCCTGGTGGCGGGCAAAGGCGTTCTGCAGGGCCAGGCCCAGCCCGGGCTGGTTGGCGCTGCGCCGTTCCAGGGTGGCCAGCGCGGCCTGCGCGCACACGTAATCCAGGCCGGGAATAGTGCTGTGACGGCTGAGCGAGGACAGCTCGGCCGGCGGCGCGCCGAACAGCTCCAGCACGCCCTGCGGCGGCGGGTCCAGCGGCACGCCGAAGGCGCGGGTCAGCGACGAATGCGGATCGAGATCGATCAGCAGCACACGGTGGCCCAGGGCGGCCAGGCCACGGCCGAGAGCCAGGCTCGTGGTGGTCTTGCCGACGCCGCCCTTCTGATTGGCGATTGCCCAGATGCGCATTCGGTTCACTCCTTCATTGCGGGGGAAACGGCGGCGCCCACGCGGCTGCCGGCCGGCACCGGTGGCAACTGCACCGGTGCGATGGGGGATATGGCGGGGGTCTTGCCGGGCGTGGCCGGGTCCGATTCGGCGGTCAACTGCGGCCCGATCGGATCCACGCCCTGCGCGGTGTCGGCCAGGATGATCACCATCACCCGCCGGTTGCGGTTGCGCCCTTCGGCGGTGGCATTGTCTTCGCGCGGGCGGAACTGGCCGTAGCCGACCATCGCCAGCCGCGACGGCTGCAGGCCCTGGTCGGCGAACAGGTGGACCACGCTGGCCGCGCGCCCGGCCGAGAGTTCCCAGTTGGAGGGGAACAGCGGCGTGGCGATCGGAATGTTGTCGGTGTGGCCTTCCACGCGGACGCCGTTGGGCGCCTCGCGCAGCACTTGGGCCAGCTTGGACAGGGTGTCGCGTGCGTGCACGTCCAGCGTGGCCGAGCCGGTGGGGAACAGGATGTCGCTGTTGATCTCCACCTCGATCCACAGCTCGGTGCGGCGCACGGTGATCATGCCGCGCTCGATCAGCGGTGCCAGCGTGGCGGTGAGGCGGTCGGCGATGGTGTTGAGCTGGCGTTCGGCGCGCTGCAGCTGTTCCTGGTTGCGCACCGAAACCGGCATGCGCATCTGCGAGGCCATCGCCGGCAGCAGGGTGGGGTCGTTGGACGGCGCTGGCGCGGCCGGGCCGACGCGGTTGCCGGCCTTGATCACCGACGGGCTGTCCCAGCCGCCGCCCTGCACCTGCTGGTTGCCCACCTGCACCGGGTTGATGGTGCGCGGCGCGCCACCGAAGGCGGTGGTCAGCGCATCGGCCATGACCCGGTACTTGCCCTCGTTGAGCGAGGAGATGGCGTACATCACCACGAAGAAGGCGAGCAGCAGCGTCATGAGGTCGGCATAGGGAATGGCCCAGGCCTCATGGTTGGCGTGCTCTTCGTGATGCTTGCGACGGGCCATGTCAGTGCAGGAACCCGGAGAGGTTGGTTTCGATGTTGCGCGGGTTTTCGCCCTGCGCGATCGAGATCAGGCCTTCGATGATCATTTCGCGGTCGCGGCTGTTGTGGTGGATCACGCTCTTCAGCTTGGCCGACACCGGCAGGAACAACAGGTTGGCCGAGGCGATGCCGTAGATGGTGGCGGTGAACGCCGCGGCGATGCCGTGGCCGAGCTTGCTCGGGTCGGCCAGGTTCTTCATCACGGCGATCAGGCCCAGCACCGCGCCGATGATGCCCAGCGTGGGGGCGTAGATGCCCATGCCCTCGAATACCTTGGACGCGGCCAGGTCCTGGTGCTCCTGGCTGCTCAGTTCGATTTCCATCATGTGGCGGATGGTTTCCGGCTCCACGCCGTCCACCAGCAGCTGCAGGCCCTTGCGCAGGAACGGGTCGTTCTGTGCGTCCACCTGGGCTTCCAGGCCGAGCAGGCCCTGGCGGCGGGCGATGTTGCTCCATTCCACGATCTGCTTGATGAGCTCGTGGCGGTCGCTGCTGGGCGGCAGGATGACCCAGCGCACAATCTTGAAGGCGTGCTTGAAGACCGCCGGCGAGGTGTGCAGCAGGATGGAGGCGATGGTGCCGACGATCACGATCACGAAGGCGGCCGGCGACCACAGTGATGCCAGGCCGGCTCCCTTGAGGATGCTGCCGCCGACCAGTGAGGCCAGGGCGAGGAAAAGTCCGATGAGGCTGAGTCTGTCCATGGGTCCGTTATCGGCGTATGTGAATGGGACTTGAGATGCCGAAGGAATCCGGTGGGGCGGCGGTCACAGTTTTTGGGGGTAAAGCAGCCGACCAACGGTCGGCTCTACCGGCGTCAGCGGAGGCCGTCCACGTCGAGGATCAGCGACATGCGGCCGTCGCCGATCAGGGTGGCACCGGCGTAGCCGCGCAGGCCGCGCAGTGCCTTGGGCAGCGGTTTGATCACCACTTCCTCGCGGCCCCGCACCTGGTCCACCACCAGCCCGAAGCGGGCTTCGCCGGCCTGCAGCACCACGATGGTGAGCAGCGAGGAGGCAGCCGGTGCGACGGCCAGCCAATGGCGCAGGTCCACCAGCGGCAGCGTGTGCGACTTGCGGTCGAGCACGGCGCGGCCGTCGAACCAGCCCAGGGAGGTGTTTGGTGCGTGCAGCACTTCCATCACGCGGGCCAGGGGCAGGGCATAGACGTCTTCGCCGGCCTGCACCAGCAGGGTGGGCAGGATCGCCAGGGTGAGCGGGACGCGGATCATGAAGCGGCTGCCACGGCCCAGCTCGGACTGGATCTGGATCTGGCCGCTGAGCTCGCGGATGCGCGACTGCACCACGTCCATGCCGACGCCACGGCCGGAAATGTCGGTGACTTCCTGCTTGGTCGAGCAGCCCGGCAGGAACACCAGGTGCAGGCATTCCTCGCTGGTCAGGCGGGCCGCCGCTTCCGGATCGATCAGGCCCTTCTCGCGCGCCTTCTGGCGCAGCCGTTCGGGATCGATGCCGGCGCCGTCGTCCTGCACTTCAATGCTGACGTAGTCGCCTTCCTGCTGCGCCGACAGCCGCACGTGGCCGCTGCGCGGCTTGCCTTGGGCTTCACGCAGGTCGGGGGTTTCCACGCCGTGGTCGATGGCGTTGCGCACCAGGTGCACCAGCGGGTCGGCCAGGGCTTCGACCAGGTTGCGGTCGAGCTCGGTTTCAGCGCCGACCAGCTCCAGTTCCACTTCCTTCTTCAGGTTGCGCGCCACGTCGCGGGCGACCTTGGGGAAGCGCGAGAATACCTTGCCCACCGGCTGCATGCGGGTGCGCATCACCGCCGACTGCAGGCGCGCGGTGGCGATGTCCAGGGTGGAGACGGCGCGATCGAGTTCTTCGTCGTGCAGGCGCGCACGCAGGGTCTTGAGGCGGTTGCGTGACAGCACCAGTTCGCCGATCAGGTTGACGATGGCGTCCAGGCGCTTGGTGTCCACGCGCACGGTGTGCTCGGCCTCGGCCACCGGCTTGTTGGCAGCCGGCTTGGCCGGCGGTGCGGCCGGTGCGCGCGGCGGCGGGGCGGCCACGACCGCCGACTTGGCGCCGGGCACGGCGCCGCCGTGCAGCTGGTCGAGCAGGGCTTCAAATTCGTCTTCGCCGATCAGGCCGTCGTCTGCCTTCCTGGCCACCGCTGCCGGGGCAGCGCCGCCGTGCAGGGTATCGAGCAGTGCTTCGAACTCGTCTTCGCTGATCAGTTCGCCGGTGGCCGGCGTCGCGGCAGCGGCCGGGGTGGCCGGGCCGTTGACGTCGAACTGTGCGATCAGCTCCGGCGGCGCGTAGCCCGGCTCGGTACCGGCCGAGACCGAATCCAGCATCGACTGCAGGTAATCCAGCGATTGCTGGGCGGCGTCGAAGTGGTGGGCCTGCAGCGTGGCCTTGCCGGAGCGGGCCATGCCCAGGGTTTCCTCGGCGGCATGGCACAGCTCGACCATGGCCTGGATGCCGAGGAAGCCGGCACCGCCCTTGAGCGTGTGGAAGCCGCGGAACACCGCATTGAGCTGGTCACTGTCCTGGGGCGACTGCTCCAGCGACACCAGCTGTTCGCCAAGGCGGTCCAGGATTTCCTGGGCCTCGAGGATGAAATCGGCGGCAATATCGTCTGGAACAGCGCTCATGGTGTTACAGCCCCAAATCCGAAAGCAGGTCGTCAGCATCCACCTGTGAAACCTGGTGACGGTCCAGGCCACTCACGGCCGGGCCGGCCAGGCCGTTGTCACGCTTGTGCGCGGTGTCGTCCTGCGGCGGCAGGCCGAGTGCGCCAAACCCTTCATGCACGCGACGCACGATCCCCACCACGCGGCGGATGATCTGCCCGGTGAGGTCCTGGTAGCTCTGGGTAAGGGCGATCTCGGTGAGGTTGTGGCGGATCCGGTCCAGCTGCTGGTCCTGGTCGGCGGTGAGGCCGTTGGCACGCAGCTGTTCGGTCAGCGCCCGGCATTCCTCGGCCAGGTCCAGGGTGCGGTGGGTGGCCTGTTCGGTCATCGTCACCACGTGGTCCAGGCGCGCGCAGGCATCGTCCAGCTCGCCGGCTTCGCTGGGCAGGCTGGGCAGTTCGCCCAGGGCCTGGCCCAGTTCGCGGGCGAGCCGGTTCAGGCCGGCCATCATCGGCTGGGTGCGCAGGGCAGCCAGCGCGTCGATTTCCCGGCGCCAGCCGGCTTCATCGCCGCTTTCCAGCGCAGCCAGGGCGTCCTGCAGGCGCTGCACCAGCGCGGATTTGTCGCGAAGGGTTTCCATCAGGCGCTCGCTGCCAGGCGTTCGAAGATCTTGCCGAGCTTTTCTTCCAGGGTCTGCGCGGTGAACGGCTTGATGATGTAGCCGTTGACGCCGCACTGGGCCGCTTCGATGATCTGTTCGCGCTTGGCTTCGGCAGTCACCATCAGCACCGGCAGGGTCTTCAGCTTGGCGTCGGCGCGGATCGCCTTGAGCAGGTCGATGCCGGTCATCACCGGCATGTTCCAGTCGGTGACCACGAAATCGAACGGCTGGCTCTGCAGCAGCGACAGCGCGGCATGCCCGTCCTCGGCTTCGGCCGTATTGGTGAAGCCCAGATCGCCCAGCAGGTTCTTGACGATACGACGCATGGTCGAGAAATCGTCGACGATCAGGATACGCATGTTCTTGTTCAAAGCACTTTCCTCGGTATCAAGTGTTCGCGAGGCCGGCGTCGGCCGCCTCGAAGATCTTCAATCGGCCCCGCAGGCGCAGCACGGCCTGGCCGTGGATCTGGCACACGCGTGACTCGCTGACGCCCAGCACGGCGCCGATCTCTTTCAGGTTCAGTTCCTGCTCGTAATACAGCGACAGCACCAGCTGTTCGCGTTCGGGCAGCAGGCCGATCGCATTGCCCAGTTCGCGGCCGAATTCGCCACGCTCCAGCACCTGCTGCGGGGTCGGGCCACCCTGGGCGACGGTGTCCAGCTCGCCCTGGTCCTCGATCCGCGATTCCAGGCTCAGCACCTGGCCGCGTGCGGCGTCTTCCATCAGGCGCAGGTAGTCCGGCAGCGGCATGTCCATGGCGGCGGCCACTTCGGTGGCGCTGGCGGCACGGCCGGTGCTCTGCTCCAGGCGGCGGATGGTGGACGCGGCGTCGCGGGCGCGGCGGTGCACCGAACGCGGTACCCAATCGCCCCGGCGGATCTCGTCGATCATCGAGCCGCGGATGCGGATCGAGGCATAGGTTTCAAACGAGGCGCCCTGGTCGGCGTCGTAGCTGCGCGAGGCTTCGATCAGACCCATCATGCCGGCCTGGATCAGATCATCCACTTCCACGCTGGCCGGCAGGCGCGCGGCCAGGTGGTGGGCGATGCGGCGCACCAGGTCCGAATGCTGGGCAATGCACTCGTTGGCGGCGGTGCGTTGCACCTCTTTGTATCGTGCGGCGCCTTTCATGCGGTCACCCCGCGTTGCTTGAGGATGCGTTCCAGGAAGAACTCGACCCCGCCACGCGGCTCGGTCGGAGCCTGCCAGCGGGCGGTGCGGCGGGCGATCTCGGTGATCGCCTGTGCGGCCGGGCTGGACGGGTAGGCCTTGACCACCGGCTGCTGGCGCTGCACCGACAGGCGCAGCCAGTCGTCCTGCGGCACGCAGCCGAGGTAGTTCAGCGACACATCGGCCAGGAACTTCTCGCAGACCCGGGTCAGCTTTTCATACAGCACGCGGCCTTCGTTGGGGTCGCGCACCATGTTGGCCACCACCTGTATGCGGTCCACCCCGCGTTCGCGCGAGAGCACCTTGATCAGCGCGTAGGCGTCGGTGATCGAGGCCGGTTCGTCGCAGACCACCACCACGGTGTCCTGGGCGGCCTGGCAGAAGGTCAGCACGCCGTCGGTGATGCCGGCGGCGGTGTCCACCACCATGAAGTCCAGCTCACGCTCCAGTTCGGAGAACACGTTGACCAGGCCCACGTGCTCTGCCGGCTGCAGTTCGGCCATGTGGCGGCGACCCGATGCGGCCGGGACCACCAGCACGCCACCGGGGCCTTCCATGATCACTTCATCCAGGGTGCAGCGCCCGGCGACCAGGTCGGCCAGGGTCAGCTTGGGCTGCAGGCCCAGGATCACATCGATGTTGGCCAGGCCCAGGTCGGCGTCCAGCAGCAGCGTGCGCTTGCCCATGTCGGCCAGCGCCACGGCCAGGTTGGCCGACACGTTGGTTTTGCCCACGCCGCCCTTGCCGCCGGTGACGGCGATGGTGCGCACAGGGCCCAGCGGCTGGCTGCGGGTGGCAGACAACGGGAAGGTCTTGGTCAGCTTGGCGTACTCACGCGACGGCATGGTTCAACTCCGGGTTGCAGGGCATATCGGCCGCGCGGCGCAAATCTTCAAGGCGAAGTACAAGATTGGCGGCACTGGCCCGGTGCAGGTCTTCGGGAACGTCCTGGCCATCGGTGACCCAGGTGATCGGCAGGCGGTGGTCCACGGCCACCGACAGGGCGGTGCCGAAGCGGCCTGTTTCGTCCAGCTTGCTCAGCACCACGCCCTGCGGGTTGGCGGCACTGAAGCGGCGGACCACCTCGTCCATGTCGCCGAAACTGGTGTTGGCCGGCAGCACCAGCAGGGTGCGGATCTGCTCGGCGGCGCGCAGCCACTGCAGCTGGGCGGCCAGGGCACGGTCGCGCGGGCCCAGCCCGGCGGTGTCGATCAGCACCAGCTTGTAGTCCTGCAGGCGCTCAAGGAGCTGGTTCAGGTCGCTGCCGCTGTTGGCTTCGTGCACCGCGATGCCGAGCTGGCGGCCGAAGCCGTACAGCTGCTCGCGGGCGCCGATGCGGCCGGTATCGGTGGTGACCAAGGCCACGTCGCGGGCGGCATGCTTCTCGGCGAAGCGCGAGGCCAGCTTGGCGATGGTGGTGGTCTTGCCGGCACCGGTCGGGCCGACCAGGGCGATCACGCCGCCGGACTCGAGCGGGTCAACCGGGGCGATCGGCAGCTTGCGCGACAGCAGGCCCAGCATCAGCCCGCGGCCACGGTGGGCTTCGGTGTCCAGCGGGATCTGCATGGCCACGTCGCGGCTGATGCCGGCGTCGAAGCCGTATTCGTCCATCAGGTCCAGCGCGGCGGCGCGTACCGGCGACCCGCGCAGGCGCTCGTCGGTGAAGCGGTGCATTTCGCGCTCGATGACGTGGCGCATGCCGGCCACTTCATGGCGCAGCTGGCGGATCTCTTCGTCATCGCGCTGCACCACTACCAGTTCGGCGGCGGGCTGCGGCTGGGCCTGCGCCGGTTCCGTGACGGCCACCGGCGCCGGGTTTTCGACGCGGGTTTCGGCGACGGCGGCCAGCGCCTGCGGCACGGCGGTGTCGACGGCCTCGGCGACCGGCAGGGCCGGCGGCACGGTGACGCTGACCGGCAGCGTCGGCATCGCCACGGCGGCAGCCGGCACATGCATCTGGAAGTGCGGTTCGTCGTCCAGCGGCGGGTCGATGATGAAGCGGGCGCGGTTGATCGGCGGGGCGACGGTGGCGACGGCCGGTTCGGCGGCAGCCGGCTCGGCCTGTGCCGGTGCCGGCGACGCGGCGGCGGCCTGCTCGACGTTGAACGGGGCGAAGATCTGTTCCGGCAGCGCGCTCATGCCGGCCGCCGGGGCGGTGGCGGCGCGGGCCAGGGTGGCCGCGAAACCGCTGCTGCCCGGCGGCGGCACGATCTCGTTGGCGGTGTCCAGGGTACGGCCGGTGGCACCCACTGCGGCACGGGCCAGCGCGGCCACCGCGGAGGTGGTGGCGGCCACCGGTTCGGCGGCAACCACGGTCGGCTTGCGACGGGTCACCGCGGCGATCACCGCATCGGCGGCATTGCGCGGTCGCGGCGCCGGGGCCGGGGCCACGTCCTTGCGCGCCGCTTCCAGCGCACGCTGCACCGCACCTTCGTCGTAATTCGCCGCGGCCACGATCTCGACGCCTTCCTCGATCCGCCGGTTCGACAGGATCACCGCATCAGGACCATGTTCCTTGCGCACCAGGTTCATGGCCGAGCGCATATCGGGAGCGACGAAGCGTTTGATTTTCATGCTGTGGTACCGGGACTGGGGCGGCGGGGTGGTGGAAGGGAAGCGCTGGTTGTCGGTGGTCTGCACGGTCCGGGTTTCCCTTTGTGTCCTGCTGCGTTGATATCGAAATGGGGGTGTGTCTGTTTTCTGGCACATGTCCGTCGGGGTTCCGACGTCAGCTGATCGTGCCGACCAGCTTCAGTCGTTTGTCCTCGGGTACCTCGCTGTAGGCCAGCACCGACAGCGAGGGGACGCTGTGGCGCACCAGCCGTGCCAGCGCGGCACGCACCGGGCCGGGTACCAGCACGACCGCCGGCTCATTCTTCGCTTCCTGCTTGCTGACACATTCGGCCAGGCTTTGGTGCAGTCGCTCAGCGAGTCCGGGTTCCAGTGCGGCGCCGTTGCCCTGTGTGGACTCCTGCAAGACACGTTCCAATTGCGGGTTGAGGGTGAACACCGGCAGCTCGGCCGACATGCCGGCGATCTCCTGCACGATGAAACGGCCCAGTGCGTTGCGCACTGCAGCGGTCAGCGTGGCCGGGTCCTGGCTGATGGGCGCGTTCTCCACCAGCGATTCGACGATCTTGCGCAGCTGGCGGATCGGAATGCGTTCGATCAGCAGGTTCTGCAGCACCCGCACCACCGCCGACAAGGGCAGCGACTTCGGAGTGAGGTCTTCGACCAGCTTGGGCGCGCTCTTGGCCAGGTTGGCCAGCAGCTGCTGCACTTCCTCGTGGCCGAGCAGTTCCGGCGCGTGTTCGCGGATCAGGTGCGACAGGTGCGTGGCGACCACGGTGGCCGGGTCGACCACGGTGTAGCCCATGGTTTCGGCGTGGGCACGCTGGTGCGGCTGGATCCAGGTGGCGTCCAGGCCGAACGCGGGGTCCTTGCCGGCAATGCCCTCCAGCGCACCGAGCGCGCTGCCCGGGTCCAGCGCCAGCTCGCGGTCGGGGTGGATCTCGGCGGTGGCCACCGGCACGCCGTGGATCAGCAGGCGGTAGGCGGTGGCCGGCAGCTCCAGGTTGTCGCGGATGTGCACCGAGGGAATCAGGAAGCCGATGTCGTGGGTGAGCTTGCGGCGCACGCCCTTGATCCGGGCCATCAGCTCGCCGCCCTGGTTTTTGTCCACCAGCGGGATCAGCCGGTAGCCCACTTCCAGGCCCAGCGGGTCGACCGGGCGCAGTTCGTCCCAGGTCAGTTCGGCGGTGGGCGAGGGCGTGGCACCGGGCAGGCCGAGGGTCTCGCCGCGGCTGGCGGCCGGCGTTTCGGCGGCGCGTGCGGCGGCGGTGCTCTTCTTCCAGGCCTTCCAGGCCACCACGCCGAGGATCGCGGCCAGCGTCAAGAAGGCGACGTTGGGCATGCCCGGCACCAGCCCGACCACGCCCATGATGGCGGCGGCGATGGTGAGCGCGCGGTACTGGCCGAACACCTGGCCCATCATGGCCTGGGCCATGTCCTGCGAGCGCGAGGCGCGGGTGACCAGCATGGCCACCGCCGAGGACACCAGCAGTGCCGGCAGCTGCGCCACCAGGCCGTCACCGATGGACAGCAGGGTGTAGGTGGCGGCGGCGTCGCCGAACGGCATGCCGTGTTGGAGCACCCCGACGGCCAGGCCGCCGAGCAGGTTGATGAACAGGATCAGGATGCCGGCGATGGCGTCGCCGCGGATGAACTTGCTGGCACCGTCCATCGCGCCGTAGAAGTCGGCTTCCTCACGCACTTCCTCGCGGCGGGCCTTGGCCTCCTCGCGCGTCAGCAAACCGGCGTTGAGGTCGGCATCGATGGCCATCTGCTTGCCCGGCATGGCGTCCAGGATGAAGCGGGCGGTCACTTCGGACACGCGCCCGGCACCCTTGGTGATCACCACGAAATTGATGATGGTCAGGATGGCGAAGACCACGATGCCGACCGCGTAGTTGCCGCCGATCACGAACTCACCGAACGCGGCGATCACCTTGCCCGCCGCCTCGTGGCCGTTCTGGCCGTTGAGCAGGATCACGCGGGTGGAGGCCACGTTCAGCGCCAGCCGCAGCATGGTGGTGATCAGCAGCACGATCGGGAAGATGGTGAAGTCCAGCGGGCGCTTCACGTACACCACCGCCAGCAGCACCATCAGCGAGATGGCGATGTTGAAGGTGAACAGTGCATCCAGCACCGGCGCGGCCAGGGGCATCACCACCATGGCCAGCAGCGCCAGCACGATCAACGGCGCGCCCAGGCCGTTGCGGATCATGTCCAGGACCTTGCGGGCGTTCATGCCGGCACCGACGGGCTGGGCGCTCATGCGCGGCCTCCCGTGCCGAATTCATCCACGTTGATGCTCGGGGCGGCCGGCATCGGGCCGCCGCGCCAGGTGCGCAGCTGGTAAACGTAGGACAGGACCTGGGCAACGGCCGAATACAGTCTCACGGGAATTTCCTTTCCAAGTTGACCTTCCCGATACAAGGCGCGTGCCAAAGGCGGGGCAGAGACGATGGCGACCTTGTTGCCGTCGGCCACTTCACGGATGCGCAGGGCGGTTTCATCCACGCCCAGGGCCACCACGGTGGGGGCGCCCATCTTGCCGCCCTCGTATTTCAGGGCCACCGCGTAGTGGGTGGGGTTGACCACCACCACGTCGGCGGTGGGCACCGCTTCCATCATCCGGCGGTTGGACAGCTGCTGCTGCAGCTGGCGGATGCGGCCCTTCACTTCCGGGCTGCCTTCGCTTTCCTTCATTTCCCGGCGCAGCTCTTCGCGGGTCATCTTCAGCTTGCGCATCCAGTTCCAGCGCTGGTAGGGCGCATCGAAGGCCGCCAGGAGCATCATCGCCCCGCCGGTGGCCAGCATCAGCTTCAGGGTGAAGCCCAGGCCATGCACCATGGCTGCTTCCAGTGGCTGGTTGAGCAGGTCGCGCAGCGAGCGGGTGCCATGCCAGACCACCAGCCCGGCGGCGGTGCCGACAAAAGCGATGCGCAGCAATGACTTGGTGAACTCGGCAATGGCTTCGGGTCCGTACAGGCGCTTCATCCCGGCCATCGGGCTGAGCCGCTTGAAATCGGGCATCAGCGACTTGTTCGACCAGCGCAGCCCGCCCATCAGCACCGGTGAAAGGAAGCTGGCCAGCAGGCAGATCAGCACCAGCGGCCACATTGCCCACAACAACTGCAGCAACAGCTCGCCGAAGTGGCCGAACAGGGCCTGGGGGTGCATGCGCAGACCGGGTTCCGGGCTCAGCGCCAGCTTCATCCAGGCCTTGGCACTGCTGCTGATGGTCCCGGCATAGGCCATCAGCGCCAGCACGCCGGCGCCGAACACCGCGGCGGTGGCCAACTCCCGCGAGCGCGGGATGTTGCCCTGCTCGCGGGCATCGCGCAGGCGTTTTTCGGTAGGTTGCTCGGTCTTTTCGCCGGCTTGTTCGTTCTCGGACATGGGCTGCACGACACGGGGGGATTACCCGGGGTCGTGCAAGAACCGTTCCGTGACGGGCAAGCGCGGGGCCGGACCGGGGTAGGGTCGCGCCCCAGCCGACTGCCGGTAGCGCTGGTTACCGCCTGCAAGGGCCCAATGCCGGTCGAAGCGGGTTCTTCGCGGACAGCCCGCTGCGTTCGATGTTCATGCCGCTACCGAACGTTGGCCGAGGATCGGCAGTCGGCTGGGGCGCGACCCTACCGGTGGCGGCGTTCGCGGCGTTCGCGGCGGCCGCGGCATCCGGAGCATCCGGAGCATCTCGGGTGTCTGCAGTGCTTGCGGGGTTGCCTGCAGGACTGACGGTGAGCTCGGCAGCATGGTGCAGCGCTCGCGGGAATCGCGCTGGCTGCAAGAGCCCTTCCAGGGCAGGGAATAGCGCAGGGGCCGAGGTAGGGTCGCGCCCCAGCCGACTGCCGGTAGCGCTGGTTACCGCCTGCAAGGGCCCAATGCCGGTCGAAGCGGGTTCTTTGCGGACAGCCCGCTGCGTTCGATGTTCACGCCGCTACCGAACGCTGGCCAAGGATCGGCAGTCGGCTGGGGCGCGACCCTACCGGTTGCTGGCGCCTGCGGCGTTGGCGGTGTAGCCGGCGGCCATCTCCACCCGCGGGCGCGGGTGGTCGTGCAGCTGCATGAAGCGTTCCGGGTCCACCGGGCGCCCCAGCAGGTAGCCCTGCAGGTAGTCGCAGCCCAGCCGCTCCAGGTACGCGCGCTGGCCGGTGGTTTCGACGCCTTCGGCCACGATGTCCATGTCCAGCGCGTGGCCCAGCGCGACAATCGCCGAGACAATCACCACGTCTTCGGAGCTGGTCTCCAGGTCGCGTACGAAGGCGTGGTCGATCTTGATCTCGGTGGCGGGCAGCCGCTTGAGATACAGCAGGCTCGAATAGCCGGTGCCGAAGTCGTCGATGGAAATGCCCACGCCCAGGCTGGCCATGCCCTGCAACAGGGTGAGGCTGGCCTCGGTGTCGCGCATGACGGTGCTTTCGGTGATCTCCAGCACCAGCCGCCGCGGTTCCAGCCGATGGGTCCGCAGCGCGTCGCGCACCTCCTGCAGCAGGTGCGGCGAACTGAACTGGATCGGCGACAGGTTCACCGACACCGTCCAGCTTTCGTGGCCGGCGTCCTGCCACTGGCGCAGCTGGCGACACGCCTCGCCCAGTGCCCAGCGCCCGATCTCGTTGATGACGCCGCTGCGCTCGGCCAGCCGTATGAAGCGGTCCGGTGGAATCAAGCCCTGCTGCGGGTGGCGCCAGCGGATCAGGGCCTCGGCCCCACCGACCCCTTGGCCGGCCACCCGGAACTTGGGCTGGTAGTGCAGGAACAGTTGGTCGGTGCCGATCGCCCGGCGCAGGTCGGCCAGCAGCTGGAACTGCTGCTCGGCGCTGTCGTTCATCCAGTCGGAGAACACCGCGTAGGCGTTGCGGCCGGCCTCCTTGGCCTGGTACATCGCCGCGTCGGCAAAGCCCATCAGCTGGCGTTCGCTGGCGGCGTGATCCGGGCAGATCGCGATGCCGATGCTCGCGGTGACCTGCAGTTCGTGGTCGGGCAGCAGCGGGCCGCCGCCCACCGCCTGCAGGATGCGGCTGGCCAGCGTGGCGATGTCCTCGTCGTTGTCGATCCGCACCACCAGCACGAATTCGTCGCCGCCCAGGCGTGCCAGCACGTCCGAAGGACGCAGCAGCTGGCGGGTGCGCTCGGCCACGGCTACCAGCAGCGCGTCGCCGGTCTGATGGCCGTAGGCGTCGTTCACCTGCTTGAATCCGTCCAGGTCCATGAACATCACCGCGAAGCGGCTGCCGCGCTGCTCGGCCTCGGCCAAGGCCTGTTCGATGCACTGCTGCAGCAGCAGTCTGTTCGGCAGGCGGGTCAGGGGATCATGCAGTGCGGCCTGGGTGAGTTCGGCCTGGGCATCGTCCAGCGAACTGCGCAGTGTGTCGTTGCGCAGCCGTAACAGCTGCGCCTGCATGCGCTGGTCCAGCCAGGACACGATCAGCACCACGGCCAGGATCGCGGTGGTGAGTACCAGCACCAGCGCGGCCAGCCACTGTGCCTGCAGGCCATCTCCGGCGGCGGCGCCGCAGATGCTGCCGGCCGGGAACCGCGCGGCGGCCATGCCGGTGTAGTGCATGCCGACAATGGCGCTGCCCAGCAGCACGGCCGGCATCAGCCCGTGGCGCATGCGGCGCTGGCTGTGGCGCAGCCGGAAGGCAATGAACAGCGCGGTCCACGAGGCCGCCAGCGCGATCAGCAGCGACGCGGTGACCCAGCCGGGGCGGTAATCGATGCCGGGCTGCATGCGCATCGCCGCCATGCCCAGGTAGTGCATCGAGGCGATGCCGCTGCCCATCAGCAGGGCGCCCAGCGCCAGCCGCGAGTGCGGCAGGGTGGGGCGTGACACCAGCCACAGCGCGAAGATCGAGGAGGCCATCGCGGCCAGCAGCGACACCGCGGTCCAGCCCAGGTCGTAGCCCAGTGGAATGGGCAGGCGGAAGGCGAGCATGCCGATGAAGTGCATCGACCAGATGCCCAGCCCCATCGCGCAGCCACCGCCGAACAGCCATAACGTGCTCAACCGCGCGCTGGGCGCGGTGGTGATCCGATTGGCCATGTCCAGCGCGGTGAACGACGCGAGCGTGGCGACCAGCAGCGAAACCACGACCAACCACGGTGTGTAGCTGCCGTCGAGCATCGATGACTCTCCTTGGTCAGCATATCTGCAATGGCGTTGGGCATGCAGGCCGCACGTGCCTTTCCCCGGTGTGTGCGGCTCCCGGCCCCGGACTGCGGGCGGTGACTACAGCCTACCGCCAACGATGGGGGGGAGGGCAAGTGTCCGCGCGCACTTTTTCGTGAGGGCGGGGTGAATCAGTGGGTCACGCCGTCGGCGGCCTGGAAGGCGGCATCGAACAGGCGTTGCACCGGGGGGCCCATCTCGCCGGCCAGGACGGTCAGCAGGAACAGGCCCAGCAGCAGCGCCACCGGCAGGCCCAGCTGGATCGGGTTCAACGCCGGCGCGGCGCGGGCCAGCACGCCGAACGCCAGGTTGATCGCCAGCATCGCCACCGTCAGCGGCAACGCCAGGCTGAGCGCCCCGCGGAACACCTGCAGGGCAAACGTCGGTGCGGCACTGAGGAAGGCATCGATATCGGGCAGCGACGTGCCGATCGGCACCGCCTTGTAGCTGTCCATCAACAGCGAGATCAAGGCCAGGTGGCCGTTGGTGCTGAAGAACAGCAGGCCGAACAGCAGGTAGAACCACTGGCCGATCACGCCGGAGCTGCCGCCACGCAGCGGATCGCTCATCTGTGCGAAGGCCAGGCCGGTGCCCTGGGCGACCAGCTCGCCGGCCATGGCGCCGGCTTCGAACACCAGCCGCAGCAGGAAGCCGATCGACACGCCGATCGCCAGTTCGCGGGCGATGCTCAGTACGGTGGCCGCATCGAAGCCGGTCCATTCCGGCACCGGCGGCAGCAGCGGCGACAGCGCCACGGCCAAGGCGCCGGCAAGCACCACGCGCACCCGCGACGGCACCGCGCGCGTACCGATCAACGGCATCGCCATGAGCATGGCGCCGATGCGCAGCATGGTCCACAGGATGGTGCCGATCATGCCGAAGGCCTGCAGGCCGTCGGCAGCCATCTGGGTGGCGGAATCCATGGCCTGCTACCCGATCAGGTGTGGGATGCGCTGGAACAACAGCGTGGTGTACTCCACCAGCTGGCCGATCAGCAGGCTGCCCAGCGCGAACAGTACCGCGGTGAGCGCGGCGGCCTTGGCCACGAAGGCGATGGTGGGCTCGTTGAGCTGGGTGGCGGCCTGTACCACGCCCACCACCACGCCGACGATCAGCACGGTGAGCAGCAGCGGGCCGGCCACCCACAGCACCACGATCAGGCCGCCACGCAGTTCGGTCAACGCAAGTTCGGGCGTCATGTCACTGCACCGCGTTGAAGCTGGCGGCCAGGGTGCCGACCACCAGCACCCAGCCGTCGACCAGCACGAACAGCAGGATCTTGAACGGGGCCGAGACCAGCATCGGCGACAGCATCATCATGCCCATCGACATCAGCACGCTGGCCACGACCAGGTCGATGATCACGAACGGGATGAAGATCAGGAAGCCGATTTCGAAGGCGGTCTTCAGCTCGCTGGTGACGAACGAGGCCACCAGCACCGGGAACGGAATCGCGTCCGGACCGGAATAGGTGCCGTGCCCGGCCATACCGGCGAAGGTCATCAGGTCGGTTTCGCGGATCTGCGCCAGCATGAAGGCGCGCAGCGGCTGGGTGGTGAGCGTCCAGGCGGTCTGGAAGTCGATCTCGCCATTGAGGTAGGGCGCCATGCCGCTGCCCCAGGCCTTCTGCCACACCGGCAGCATCACCATCGCGGTGAGGAACAGGGCCAGGCCCAGCAGCACCTGGTTGGACGGGGTCTGGCCGGTGCCCAGCGCCTGGCGCAGCAGCCCCAGCACGATGATGATGCGGGTGAAGGCGGTCAGTACCAGCAGCATCGACGGGATCAGGGTGATCGCGGTCATCAGCAGCAGGGTCTGCAGCGGCAGGCTGACCGGCTGGCCGCCGATCTTGCCGACATTCACGTCCGGCAGCGCCGGCGTGCCCGGCAGGCCGGGGGCGGCCATCGCCAGCGCCGGCAGCGCACACAACAGCAGGAGCAGCAGCAACGGCAGGTAACGGGTCCAGGAGGCGTTCGGGCCACGCATGATCAGGGTTCCTTGCGCAGCCGCTGTTGCAGCAGCTGGGCGAAATTCGGGAGGTTCTTGAGATTCGGCAGGTTCTTCAGGTCCGGCAGGCGCGCCGGCACCGGCGTCGGCAGCGGTTCGGGCAGGTGGTGCAGGGTGTTGATGCCGCCGGCGGTGACGCCCAGCAGCAGCTGCTCACCGTTGACCTCCACCACCACCACGCGTTCCTTGGCGCCCACGTTCAGGCTGGCCACCACGCGCATGCCTTCGGCCGGGCGGAAGCCGCTGCCGGGCATGCGCTTGAGCAGCCAGCCCAGGCCGACGATCAACGCCAGCACCGCCAGCAGCGCCAGCACCGCACCGAACATGCTAGGTGCGGCGGCCGCGTGCTGGCCGACCTTGGCCGCCGGGGTGCCGGCGGCGATGAGCAGTGATGCGATCAACGCAGTCTCCGGATCCGTTCGCTGGGGCTGACCACGTCGGTCAGGCGCACGCCGAAACGATCGTTGATGACCACCACTTCGCCATGGGCGATCAGGGTGCCGTTGACAAACACGTCCAGCGATTCACCGGCGCCGCGTTCCAGTTCCACCACCGAGCCCTGGTTGAGCTGCAGCAGGTTGCGGATCGGCAGGCGCGCGCGGCCCACTTCCAGCGACAGCGTCACCGGCACGTCGAGGATGACATCCAGGTTCAGTTCGGGCCCCAGGCTTTCATCGGACTGCAGCGTGGTGAACTGTGCCGGTGCCGGTTCGTTGGTTTCGATATCGTTCATTGCGGGTCTTCCTGGATAACGGGAACGCGTGGGCGGGCGCCCGGGGGATGGGTGGCGATGATCTTCACCGCGTTGCTGCCATTGGCGACGCCGAACTCGCCGGTGAACACCGGAATGTTCTCCACGCACACCGGCACCTGCGGCTGCAGGTCGATCGGCAGGATGTCGCCGACCTTCAGCCCGGTCAGTTCGCGCAGCGTCATGCGCTTGCTGGCGAGCACGCTGGACAGGGTGACTTCGGCGATGTTGAGCTGTTCGCGCAACATCACGCCCCAGCTGGCATCGCGGTCGTTGCGGTCGCTCTGGATGCCGGCATCGAGCAGTTCGCGGATCGGCTCCAGCATCGAGTAGGGCAGGGTGACGTGGATGTCACCGCCACCGCCATCGAGCTCGACGTGCAGGCGGCAGACCACCACGTACTCGCGCGGCGTCACGATGTTGGCGAAGTGCGGGTTGATCTCGGAATTGATGTATTCCAGTTCCACGTCCATCACCGGCGCCCAGGCTTCCTGGAGGTCGGCGAAGGTCTGCTTGAGCAGCAGGTGGATCACGCGCATTTCGGTGGCGGTGAACTCGCGGCCTTCGATGCGGGTGGGGTAACGCCCGTCACCGCCGAAGAAGTTGTCCACGATCGCGAACACCAGCGTCGGCTCGAACACGATCAGCCCGGTGCCGCGCAGCGGCTTGAAGCGGATCAGGTTGAGGTTGGTAGGCACGTACAGCGAGTGCATGTAGTCGTTGAACTTGATCAGCTCGATGCCGCGCACCGACAGCTCGGCCGAGCGGCGGATCAGGTTGAACAGGCCGATCCGCCACAGGCGCGCGAAGCGTTCGTTGACCATCTCCAGGGTCGGCATGCGCCCACGGATGATGCGGTCCTGGCTGGCAAAGTCGTAGCTGCGCGCTTCGCCGGGCGTTGCCGCGTCCACATCGGTTTCGACCGCACCCGAATCCACGCCGTGCAACAGCGCATCGATCTCGTCCTGGGAAAGCAGGTCATTCATGGTGTGCCCTTACTGGGTGACGAAGCTGGTGAACAGCAGTTCGTCGGCGCCCTTGGAGCCGGTTTCGGCCTTGAGCAGCTTCTGCACTTCGGCCAGCGAGTCGGCCTGCAGGCGTTCCTTGCCGGCGCGGTCGGCGATCTGGGTCGGCTCGACCTGCGAGAACAGCATCAGCAACTTGGCGCGGATGGCCGGGGCGTGCAGCTTGATCGCCTCCAGCGCGGCCGGGTCGCGGGTCATCAGCTGCACTTCCACCTGCAGGTAGCGTGGGCCGTCGAAGCTGCTGTTGAGGTTGACCACGAACGGCGGCTCCAGCCCGAAGTACTGCGCCGGTGCGGGCATGGCCTTGCTGGCGGCCGGCTTGGCGGCCTTGGGGTCGTGCGACTGGGACGAGGCGAAGTACCACGCACCGCCACCGGCGGCGCCGGCGGCGAGCACGGCCACCAGGGCGGTGATCAACAACGGACTACGCGGCTTGGCGGCCTTGTCCTTGTCGGCGGATTTCTTGGTTTTGTCGGCGGCTGCGGCCACGAGGGGAAGCTCCATTGGATTGCTTCCTGCCTACATGCAAAGGCCGTGCCTGAATGCCGGGGCGCGCCGGTGTCGGGTTTCTGGCGCCCGCGGTGCCCAGGTAGAGCCGACCGTTGGTCGGCTCCACGCATGACCGTGATTCCCCCGGTAGAGCCGACCGTTGGTCGGCTCCACGTGTACCCGTGATTTCCTGAGGAGCCGGCCAGCGGCCGGCACTACCGGGTGCGGGCGGTGCTTGGCGAGGAGGAAAGCCCCCTGAGTCAGGGGGCGGCCGCGAAGCGGCGGGGGTATGGAAGAACGGTAAGACGGGGCCCACGCGTTGCGCAGCAATGCGTGGGAGCGTAAGCGCGCATGCGCCTACGCGTACGCGTCAACCAACCCGCGCTGGCGCATCAGCTGCGCAGGCGAGACGGTGATGTCGGCCAGCGTCGGTTCGCCGTCGCCGCCGGTCGCGCCGCCCTGGCCATTGCCGTCCTGGCCGCCCTGCGCGGTGTGTTGCTGGCCCACATCGGCGTTGCCAAGCTGGAAGCCCTGCTCGCCGAGCATCTCGCGCAGACGGGGCAGGCTGGTTTCCAGCGCGTGGCGGACCTCGGCATGGGCGCTGCTGAAGCTGGCGTGCACCTTGTCGCCGTCAATCTGCAGGCGCACTTCGATCTGGCCCAGGTCATGCGGGGTCACCCGGATGACCGCATGGCCGATCTTCTGGTCGGCCAACCAGCCGATGCGGGCGCTCATGGCATCGCCGAAGTCATCGGCGCCTACGTCCGGGGTGGCGGTCGGGCTGCCGGTGAATGCCGCCGTGACGGCACTGGTCTTCAGCTCGGCGGCGGCGTGCAGCGCGTGCAGCAGCGGGGTGGCCGGGGCATCACCATTGTCGGCGCCGGCCAGGACGTCGGTCACAGCCTTGAGCAGCGCCGGGTCGTCGGCCACCGTGGCATCGGCGGGCAGCACCAACGCGGCGGCCGGTTCGCTGGCGGTAGCGGCCCCCGCCGCAGCGGCCGCCAACGGCAGCGTCGGGGTGGGCAGCGGGGCGGCAGTGGCCAGCAGCGGGTCCGCATCGGACGCCGCAGCGGCGGCCGGTTGTAGCGCCGGCGGCAGTTGCGGTGGAGTGCCGGCCAGGGCCAGCCCGGCCAGGCCGAGCGGTGGCCACGGCGCGGGCTCGGTGTCGTCCGCACTGTCCTGGGCCGCCGGCTTGGTGGCGGCGGTGCCTTCGGTGGTGCCTGCGTCGGCCGTCGCTTCGGTGGCGGTGTCGCTGCCCGGGCGCTTGGGCGCATCGGCAGTGGCGGGGGTGTTCGGTTCGGTGCCGGATTTGGCCGACCCGTCGGCAGTGCCCGCGTTGCCGGCCTTGCCGGCGGGGCGCGTGGGCGCCTTGGCGGTGCTGGCGGTATCGCCGTTGAGCAGGGCGTCAAAGTCCCGGCGGGTATCGCCGGCCTGCGCGTCGCTGCGCGGGGAGGTGCCGGTGGCCTTGGCAGCGCCCGTGGACGCGGTGCCCTGGAGTGCGGGGGGCATCACGGCGTACCTCCGGTGTCGGTGTCTTCGCGCTGCGCCTGGCGGCTGCGGCGTGCGCCGAGGTCATCCATCTCACGCTGGTCGCGGCGGTCGGTGACCACCTTCTCCTGTGCGCGGTAGCTGGCGGCCAGCTGTTCCAGCACCGCCTTGTCGCGGCTGGCCAGGATCAGGCGGGCGCGTTCGGCCTCGACCTTTTCCCGGTTGTGGTCCACGGTCTGCCGCTGCTGCGCCACCGCACTGTCCAGGCGGTCCAGGAACGCGCGCCGGTTGAGCAGCTGGGCCGGGCTGGTGGCCGCCATCTGCGCGTTGGCGTACTCGTCGGCGTAACGGCGCAGCTCGTCCAGGCGCGACAGGTGGGTGTCGAGCGTGCGCTGGCGGTCGGCCAGGTCACGGGCGACCTCGTCTTCGTGGTCCTGGGCCCGCTTCAGCAGGGGATCGAAACGCTTGGACTGGATCATGGCTTAGCTCTCAGGTTCCACCAGGCGCTTGAGTGCGGCCTGGCTGTGCGGCAGGTCGGCAGCCTTGCCGACGTCCTGGCCGAGGAATTCGGCGATGTCCGACCAGCGCTCCAGCGCTTCGTCGGTGGCCGGATCGTTACCGCGCTGGTAGGCGCCGATCGCGATCAGGTCGCGGTTGGACGAGTACGCCGAGACCAGGCGCTTGAGCTTGCGGATGCGCAGGCGCCACGGTTCGTCGGCAATTTCGGTGACCACGCGGCTGACCGACGATTCGACGTCGATGGCCGGGTACAGGCCGCTGTCGGCCACCCGGCGCGACAGCAGGATGTGGCCGTCGAGAATGGCGCGGGCGGCGTCGGCGATCGGATCCTGCGGATCGTCGCCTTCGGTGAGCACGGTGTAGAAGGCGGTGATCGAACCCCGACCCTTGGCGCCGTTGCCGGCGCGTTCCACCAGGGCCGGCAGCTTGGCAAACACCGACGGCGGGTAGCCGCGGGTGGTGGGCGGCTCGCCCACCGACAGGCCGATCTCACGCTGGGCCTGCGCGAAGCGGGTCAGCGAGTCCATCAGCAGCAGCACGTTCAGGCCCTGGTCGCGGAACCACTCGGCAATGGCGGTGGCGCGGTAGGCGCCGTGCAGGCGGGCCAGCGGCGGGCGGTCGGCCGGGCTGGCCACCACCACGGCGCGGCGCAGGCCTTCTTCGCCGAGGGTGCTTTCAACGAAATCGCGCACTTCGCGGCCACGTTCACCGATCAGGCCCACCACGATCACGTCGGCAGCGGTGTAGCGGGTCATCATGCCGAGCAGGGTGGATTTACCCACGCCCGAACCGGCAAACAGGCCGACACGCTGGCCACGGCCGATCGGCAGCAGCGCGTTGATCGCGCGCACGCCCACGTCCAGCGGCTGGGTGATCGGCTCGCGGGCAAGCGGGTTGATCGACACCCCGGCCATGCTCACGGTGCCTTCGGCGCGGATCGGGCCTTTGCCGTCCAGCGGCAAGCCATCGCTGTCGATGACCCGGCCGAGCAGGCCTTCGCCCACTTCCACGCCGCCGCGGCCCAGCACCGGCACCACCCGCGCGTTGGGCAGCAGGCCATGCAGTTCGGCGCTGGGCATCAGGTAGGTGCGCTCGCCGGCAAAGCCGACCACTTCGGCATCCACCCAGCCGCCGTCGGCCACTTCCACCTTGCAGCTGGCGCCCATCGGCGATTCGCAGCCAACCGCTTCCAGCGTCAGCCCGACCGCGCGGCGCAGCACGCCTTCGCGGATCAGGCCGCGGCCGTGGTTGCCGTCGGGCTGGATGCTGTCCAGGCGCGCGGCCAGGCGCAGGTTGCGCGCGGGCGCCCACTCGGCGGCCGGGACGGGCAGGGGTTCGGTATTCATGCATTGGCTCCGGATTTGCGCAGCACGGCATCCAACGCGCCACGCAGGCGGGCTTCCAGGGTGCCGTCGATGCGCACCGCTTCGGCGTGCACGCGCAGGTCGCCGCGGCTCAGGCTGACGTCGGGGGTGAGGCGCTGGGTGGACGACAGCTGCAGCAGCGGGGTGAGCGCGGCAATGTCGTCAGGGTGCAGGCGGACTTCAACCTCGCGGTTGGCGCCGCCGACCGCGTCGACCGCCTCGCCCACCAGCTGCGCGAGCAGCGCCGGGTCGGCCTGGTAGGCACGGCCGACCAGGGTGCCGGCGATACGGACGGCCAGCTCGCCCAGCGCGGCCACCACTTCATTCTCCAGACGCACCAGCGGCCGGCTGAAGTTGTCCAGGATGCCTTCGATCTGCGCGACCAGACGGCGCACCTCGGCCTGGCCCTGGGCCTGGCCGTCGGCATGACCACGGTCGAAGCCGTCTTTTTCGGCGGCGTCCTGGATCTGCTGGATTTCCTCCAGCGTGGGCAGCTGCAGCAGCGGTTCCGGTTCGTGCTCCGGATCCGGTTCGGTGAGCTCGAAACTCTCCTCCACCGGTGCCGGTTCGGGCACCGCCAGCAGGTCCGGGGCAAGCCAGCGCACGGCGTTGTTCACAGCATCGCCTCCGCGTTGCCGCCAATGGTGACGGTGCCTTCATCGGCCATGCGCTTGACGATGGCCAGGATCTCGCGCTGCGCCACTTCCACGTCGGACAGGCGCACCGGACCGCGTGCTTCCATGTCTTCGAGCAGGATCTCGGCGGCGCGCTGGGACATGTTGCGGGTGATCTTGTCGCGCACCTTGATGTCCGCGCCGCGCAGGGCCAGGCCCAGACGCTCGCCGCTGACTTCGCGCAGCACCAGTTGCAGTTCGCGGTCGTCCAGGTCCACCAGGTCGTCGAACACGAACATCAGGTCCTGGATGCGCCCGCTCAGCGGGGCGTCGATGCGGGCGATCTCGCCCAGGATCGCCTGGTCCTGGCCGCTGTCCATGAAGTTGAGGATGTTGGCCGCGCACTGCACGCCGCCGATGTTGGACGACTTCAGGTTCTGGTTGCCGGCGAACTGACGCTCCATGATTTCGTTGAGCTCGTTCAGCGCGTTCGGCGGAATGCCGTCCAGGGTGGCGATGCGCAGCAGCACGTCCACCCGGGTACGTTCGGGCAGCAGCTTGAGCGCGTCGGCGGCCTGGTCGGTTTCCAGGTGGGCCATCACGATGGCGATGATCTGCGGATGCTCGTTGCGGACCAGGTCGGCCACCGCACGCGGGTCCATCCACTTCAGTGCGTCCAGGCCGGTGGTGTTGCGGCCGAGCAGGATGCGGTCGATCAGGTTGCCAGCCTTCTCGCTGCCCAGCGCCTGCACCAGCATGTTGCGGATGTAGTCGTCCGAGCCCACGCCCAGCGAGGTCTTGGAGCCCAGTTCGGAACTGAACTGGTCCATCACCCCTTCCACCTGGGCACGGGTGATGTCGGTCATGGTGGCCATGGCGATGCCGATCTTCTGCACCTCCTTGGGCTCCATGTGGCGCAGCACTTCGGCCGCGTCCAGTTCACCCAGCGACAGCAGCAGCACGGCGGCGCGTTGTACGCCGCTCAGCGGCGCAGTGGTGGCGTCAGTCATTGGCCACCCAGCCCTTGACCACCTGGGCCACGCGCTTGGAATCGGTCTTTACAGCTTCACGCGCCATGCGCAGTCGTTCCTCGTAGGAGTCCACCGGCAGTGCCAGGGTTTCATGTCCGGCCGCGTTCAGGCGTTCGCTGCCCAGCGCGGGCAGGCCTTCGCCATCGTCGACCAGCTGTACATCGGCACTGTGCGGTTCCAGTGCCTCATCGCTGTCTTTCTTGGTCTGGCCGGTGATCGAGCGCAGCGCCGGGCGCAGCACACCGAACACCAGGGCCAGCACCACGATCGCGCCGAGCAGCAGACGCAATGCGTCCTGCACCTGCGGCAGCTCCCACCACTTGGGCCCTTCGACCGGGGTGACTTCACGCACGAACGGGGCATTCATCACCGACACCGTGTCGCCTCGTTCGGCATCGAAGCCGACCGCCTGCTTGACCAGGGCCTCGACGCGGGTCAGCTCGGCCGCCGACAGTGCCTGCTCGGTGGTCTTGCCGTTGGCGCCGGCTCGCGGCACGTTGTCTACCAGCACCGCCACCGACACGCGCTTGATGCGGCCCGCCGGCTGGCGGGTGTGCTGCAGGGTACGGTCCAGCTCGTAGTTGCGGGTGGCGTTCTTCGAGGTTTCGGTCGGGGCGGCGGCGGTGGCCGGCGCGGCGGCCGGGCCGGGCGGGGTGTTGCTGGCCGCACCGGGCACGCCCTGCGGGCCGGGCACGTTGCTGCTGTTCTCGCTCATCTGCTCGCTGCGCAGTTTCTGCGGCTCGCCGTTGTAGAGCTCACGGGCTTCCTCGATGACCGAGAAGTCCATGTCCACGCTGGTTTCCGGATTGACCCGGCCCGGGCCGGTCATCGGTTCCAGCAGTTCGCGGATGCGCTGGTTGAACGAGGTTTCCTGGCGGCGCACCTGTTCAAACTGCGCGGCATTCATCGCCGCATCGCTGTTGGGATCGGACACGCTGAGCATGCGCCCGCTCTGGTCGACCACGGTCACGCGCTCGGGGGCCAGGTCGGGAATGCTGGCGGCCACCATGTGCACGATGGCGTCGATCTGGCCGCGTTCCAGCTGCTGGCCGCCGCGCAGTTCCAGCACCACCGAGGCACTGGCCACGTCGCGCTGGCGGGTGAAGGCGCTTGGCTTGGGAATGGCCAGGTGCACGCGCGAATCGCGCACCGGGCGCAGCGTGTTGATGGTGCGCGACAGCTCGGTTTCCAGCGAATGCTGGTAGCGGGCGTTTTCCATGAACTGGCTGACGCCGAAGCCCGGATCACGCTCCATCAGTTCGAAGCCGAGCCGGCCGCTGTCGGTCAGGCCCGAGCCGGCCAGCTTCAGGCGGGCGTCGTGCAGGTTCTTTTCCGGCACGGTGATGCCACCGGTGGCCGGGTCCAGTTCGAACGGAATCTGCGCGGTGCGCAGCAGGTCGGTGGCTTCGGCGGTGGCCTTCTGGTCCAGGCCGGTGTACAGCGGCACCATGCCCGGCTTCTGCGACCAGAAGAACACGAACAGACCTGCCGCCACGGCCACGGCGATCATCGCCATCAGTCCGAGCCGACGGGTGATCTGCAGGCTTTGTAGCCGGTCGAACCACTGCCCAGCCTTTTCGGTGTTCAGCGATTCTTTGGAGAGCGACAGGGCCATGCGTTTCTATCCTTACAGCGGCATGTTCATCACGTCCTGGTAAGCCTGGACGAGACGGTTACGGACTTCCACGGTGGCGCGGAAGGCGATCTGGGACTGCTGCGAGGCGACCATTACCTTGGCAAGGTCGGCACCGGGTTCACCCAGTTCGAAGGCCTTGGCCAATGCGCCTGACTTCTGCTGGGCATCGTTGACGCCGGCAATGGCGCCGCGCAGGGTTTCGGTGAAGCTCGGACCCTGCACTTCCTGGGGGGAGACAAGGCCCTGGATGGCATTGTTCTTCGGCGCCTCCGTCAGCGGGCTGACGGCGGACTGCCCCATCTGGGTCTGGAAGGAGCGGATCTGGGAAAGGACGGAGGTGACGGAGTGCGACATCTGGAACGTTCCGAAGCTGGGATGGGGTTTCGGGTGAATACGTTGCAAGTGGCGTGCCGAAATCGTTTACCGGTTCAGTTTTGTTGGTGGCACAAGGGCTTGCGCCTTCACGCGGCGAGGGCGGGTGGGGCGGCCGGACGCGTTGCGCGACGGAATGTTGCTGCGGCGGTTTGACGCGGCGCGCGTGTCGGGGCGCCGGCGTCGGAAAACCGGCGGGGTGTGGTGCAGCCACCCATGGGGTGGCTCTACCGGGCGGTGTACCGGCTGTGCGGCCGCCCATGGAACGGTATCGGGGGTAGAGCCACCCCATGGGGGGCTGCTCTTCTGTGGCTGCTCTTCTAGGGCGTCAGCGTCCAGCGGCCGCTGTTCTGGCGGCGGGCCGGGGGAATGGGACCGGCGTGCTGGGTGAAGACGAACATGCCCTCGCTGTCGGTCAGGCAGGTGAGCAGCAGGGTGTAGGCGGCGGTGCCGCCCGGGAAGGCTTCGCGCATGCGGATTTCACCGAGGTGCGGGGCGTGGCGCTGGTAGCGATAGGTGCCCTGCACGTGGATCGGGGTGCCCAGAATCTCCAGCACGTACTGGTCGGCCGCAAAATTCACCTGCACCATCCGCCCGGCGTTGGGATTGTCGGGGCGATAGAGCGGATCGCTGATATTGATGAACTGGCGCGCGTCGAGCGTGGTCGGCAGGGTGCAGGCCGGGCTGGCCAGGGAGGGGGTGGGCAGCACGGCCAGGACGAACAGCACGGGGAACAGGCGCATCGGATGACCTCCACGGGGATGTGCCCTTGATGCTAGTCAGTGCATGGCGCGTGTCTGTAGGAAACGTTGCAATCTGGCTGCCGGCCGTTGCCGCGAACGCCACAACGACAAAGCCCGGGACAGGCCCGGGCTTCTGTGTCATTCCAGCGTGCGGTGGGCTCAACCAGCCAGTTCGGCCTGGTCGCGCTCGATCCCGTACTTGCGCAGCTTTTCCACCAGCGTGGTGCGGCGCAGGCCAAGCAGCTGGGCGGCGTGGGCGACCACGCCCTGGGTGCGTTCCAGTGCTTCGTTGATCAGGTTCAACTCGATGTTGGCCATGTGGTTGCGCAGGTCCAGGCCGGCGTCGGGCAGGGCCGGGGCGCGGGCGGCCGGGCCGGCGTCCGCGGCGGTACCGGTGCCCGGGGTCGGTACGTGGAAGGAAAAGCTGCGCAGGTCCAGGCGCTCGTCGGCCACCGGCGCCGGGGCCACCACGGGCGCCGGTACGCTGGCGCTGAAATCGCCGCGATAGCGTGCCGGCAGGTCCTGCACGCGCACGGTGCCGCCGGGGTGCAGCACGGCCAGGCGCTCGACCAGGTTGGTCAGTTCGCGCACGTTGCCGGGCCACTCGTAGCTGGCCAGCGCCTGCAGGGCTTCGGCGCTGAAGCGCACTTCGCCGCGACCGGTGCGCGCCAGCTGCGCGGCAATGGTGGTCACCAGCGCCGGCAGGTCTTCGCTGCGCTCGCGCAGCGCCGGCACGTCGATCGGGAACACGTTGAGGCGGTAGAACAGATCCTCGCGGAACTTGCCGTCGGCAATGCGCGATTCCAGGTCGCGGTGGGTAGCGGCAATCACGCGCACGTTGCAGCGGATGGTCTGGTTGCCGCCCACGCGCTCGAAGCTGCGCTCCTGCAGCACGCGCAGCAGCTTGACCTGCATCGGCAGGCTCATGTCGCCGATTTCATCCAGCAGCAGGGTGCCGCCCTCGGCCATTTCGAAGCGGCCCTTGCGGGCGCTCAGCGCACCGGTGAAGGCGCCTTTTTCGTGACCGAACAACTCGCTCTCCAGCAGCTCGGCCGGGATCGCCCCGCAGTTGATCGCCACGAACGGGCCATTACGGCGCGGCGAGCGCTGGTGGATCGAGCGCGACACGACTTCCTTGCCGGTGCCCGATTCGCCCAGCACCAGTACGGTGGTGTCGAACGCGGCCACCTGTTCGATCATCAGGCGCAGGGCGCTTACCGCCGCACCTTCGCCGGTGGGCCCCTGTTCCTGCACGGCATTGGCCTGGTGCTCGGCATCCAGCCGCTTCAGGCTGGCGCGGCGCAGCAGCGCTTCCATCTGCGCGTGGCGCAGCGGCGCTTCCAGCGGCCACACGTTGGCTTCATGCAGGCCATGCTGCTGGGCGAAGCGCGGGGCGTCGCCGTCGATCAGCATCACCGGCGGCGGCAGGGCGCCCTGGCCGGCCCAGGCAAACAGCGCATCGCTGCGCGCGCCGGCTTCCAGGCCGCCGATGATTACGGCCATCCAGTCGGTGGAGCGCTGGCGGGTGATGTCGAAATCGGCCGCGTCGGCCACCCAGCGCGGGTTGAAATCCATGAATTCGAGCAGGGCGACAGTGCGCTCGGCACGCACCGCGTCGCTGTCCAGTACCAGGATGCGCGACTCACTCATGATCCATTCCCCTTCAGACCTTCCAGGATCGGCATGACCTCCTGGATGTAGGACAGCTTGCTGACGAAGTTGTCCGCGCCGGCGCGCAGGGCGTGCTCGCGGTGCTCGACGTCGTCGAAGTGGCTGGCGATGACGATGTACGGGGCATCGTCCTGCGACTTGATCAGGCGGGTGGCCTGCAGGCCGCCCATTTCGGGCATCGCCAGGTCCATCAGCACCACTTGCGGGCGCAGCGTTTCCGAGCGTTCGATGGCTTCCAGGCCGTTGGCGGCGCTGCCGATCACGTCCAGCCAGTCGACCTTGCGGAAGTGGCGCATGGCGGCGTTGATGAAGCCCTCGTGGTCGTCGACCAGCAGGACGGTGAGCTTGTTCATGTCTTCCATTTCCTTCAGCCCACCCGGGCCAGTTGCGGGGTCCTGGCATTGATCCGGCGGCGTTCACGCGCCGGGGCGATGTCCAGTTGTTCGCGGTATTTTGCAACGGTACGGCGGGCGATGTTCACCCCCTGGCGCGACAGCAGACCGGCGATGGCTTCGTCGGCGAGCGGGCGGCCGGCCGGTTCGGCGTCGATCAGGCGGCGCACCATGGCCTTGACGGCCTGGCCGGAGACGCTGGCGCCTTCCAGCCGCACGGCGAAGAAGTGCTTCAGCTCCAGGGTGCCGCGCGGTGTCTGCAGGTACTTGCCGGTGGTGATGCGCGACACGGTCGATTCGTGCATGCCGATCGCATCGGCCACTTCCTTCAGGGTCAGCGGCGCCATGGCCTCTTCACCGCGGGTAAGGAAGCCGGCCTGGCGCTCGATGATCACCCGGGTGGTACGCAGCAGGGTGTCATAGCGCATCGACAGGCCGCGGGTGAGCCAGCGCGCTTCCTGCAGCATGTCGCGCAGCGGCTGGGCCGCCTCGCCGGCATCGGCCAGCGCCTGTTCGTAGCTGGGGTTGATGCTCAGGCGACGGCTGGTGGCCGGGTTCAGCGCCACGCGCCACTGGTTGTCGGCGTGCCAGGCGATGACGTCGGGGATGACCACGCCGTTGTCGTCCGGGCGCAGGCTGTCGCCCGGGCGCGGCTGCAGCGACAGGATCAGCCGGACGGCTTCATGGATGTCGGCCACTTCGGCATCGAGCTGGCGGGCCAGGGCGAGGTAGTCGTGCGCGGCCAGGCTTTCCAGCCCGTCGTCGAGCACGCGCTGGGCCAGGTGGCGGGCCGGAACGCGGCCGGGCAGGGCGCGCAACTGCACGCTCAGGCATTCATGCAGGTCGCAGGCCGCCAGGCCGGCCGGGTCGCCGTGCAGGATCTGCTGGCGGACCGCTTCCACGCCGGCGGCGTCCACATCGTGATGGGCGCTGGCCAGCAGTTGCAGCTGGGCCAGCGGCGCGTCCAGGTAACCGGCGTCGTCGCAGTGCTCCAGCCAGAAGCTGGCGACGGCCAGTTCGCGTGCGTCCAGCTCCAGGGTCAGGCGCTGCAGGGCGCGCAGGTGCGGGTCGCTGGATTCGTCGGCGGCAATCCGCTGCATGCGGTCATCGTCGCCGTCCTGCCAGCTGGCACCGGGCACGTCCCACATCGCGCTTTCGGGCAGCTCGTCGAACGCGGCCACTTCCTGCACGGTGGTGGTGTCGCTGGTCTCGGCGGCGGGCGCGTCGGGCGCATCCTCGATCTCCAGCAGCGGATTGGTCTCCAGGGCGCGGCGGATCTCCATCTCCAGCTGCATGCCGTCCAGCTGCAGCAGCCGGATCGACTGCAGCAGTTGCGGCGTGAGGTGGAGCTGCTGACCCAGCTGGGTCGACATTGTCGGCTTCATGTGTGTTCCCCATCGCGCCGACTCCCCGGCGCGTTATGGAACACATCTTGCTTGTGTTATCCCGACCCCGTAATCAGGGGGGTTCCCTAGTGCTGTCGTCAGGTTCCTGACAGTGAGTAAGGAAAATCCCTACACCGGTGCGGAATATTGACGCCCCTTGCCACTGGAACCCTTGTATCTGGTCGCCGGGGTGGCCCGGTGCCGTTCAAATTCCCGTCGCCGCCCCGCCTGAAGGCTTCAGACTGCCGGAGAACCGGCGCACTTCATTCCAGTTCGTGCTGGTGGCGCGCGGCAAGCAGCAGCAGATCATTGGCGCGGCGGCAGCCCAGCGACTCCATCATGCGCGCGCGGTGGGTTTCCACCGTCTTGACGCTGATGCCGAGGTCGGCGGCGATTTCCTTGTTGCTTTCGCCGCGGCCGATCTGGCGCAGGATCTCGCGCTGGCGGGGCGACAGCGCCGCCACCCCGACCGGTTTTTCCTTGCCCAGCATCGGCGCCAGCATCTTGGCCGAGATCTGCGGACTCAGGAACACCTGGCCGGCATGGGCGGCCAGCAGCGCCAGTTCCAGCTCCTGCGGGGCCGCGTCCTTGACCACGAAGCCGACCGCGCCGCGATCCAGCGCATCGCGCACGTGCACCGCGTCGTCGTGCATGGTCATCATCACCACCCGGGTGCCGGGGGCGCGCAGCAGGATGTCGCTCAGGGCTTCCAGGCCGGTACGGCCCGGCAGCGACAGGTCCATCAGGATGACATCGGGGCTGTGCTGGATGGCCATCTGCAGCGCCTGTTCGGCATTGCTGGCATCGGCGACCACCTCGACATTGGCAAAGCCCTGGAGCAGGCGGCTGAGGCCGGCGCGGACCAGGGTGTGATCGTCGACGATGAGAACGCGCACAGGCAGGCTTGGGGGGATGTGAAGAAGACGGCCACATTAACGGAGTGGCGGCCTACCGCCAAGCCGAACCCGTCACGGTGTGGGCTGCCGGCCGCCGGCCGGCACCCGTCAGTCCCGGTCAGGGGCGTCGATCGGCCAACCGCGCCTGGGCGATCTGGCGCCGGTGCAGGCGGAACAGGTGCCGTTCCAACGCCATTTCCAGCCCATCGCTCATCGGCTCGAAGCGCAGCCAGAGGAAGTGCGCGCCGGCGCCGGTGGCCGCTTCGGCCAGCACGGCGACCGGCAGGTCGATATGGTCGGGCAGCCAGTCGCAGGGCTGCAGCCGGATCACGCCCAGGCTGCCGGCGGCCGCACCGCTGCGCGCGCCCTGTTCCAGCCGGATGCCCCGGCGCGACCAGCGCAGCGGGCGCAGGTCCAGGTCCTGGGCGCTCTGCCGCACCAGCCGGCCCAGCAGCACCATGGTCAGGTCCAGCTTGGCCTCCAGCCGCTGCATCTGCGCGCTGGACTCGCCGCGGTCGTCGTGGCCGTCGTCACTGCGTGCATCTTCCACCAGGGCCACGCTGCGCAGCAGGGTTTCGGCACTGCCGGGGCGTATCACCGCACTGCCCAGGCGGAACTCGGCCGGCAGTGCCACCTCGCAGCTCAACGTTTCATCGAACAGCTCGCTTTCGGCCGGATGATGGATGGCCGCGGGGCGCGCGTCGTTCATGCCAGCGACTCCGCAGTGAGGTAGGCGTGCGCCGCCCGGTTGGCGTTGGCGCCGTGGCGCAGGTGGCGGCCGGCTTCGTCGCGCTGGCTCATCATCATCACCATGATGCGCTGCTGGCGGCCTTCCAGGGCACTCAGGCCGGGCACATCGTCAAGCGCACCCGGCTGGGCCAGGAACCGCCCCTGGTTGACGTGCAGCGTGTCCAGGCAGTCGCTGGCGCGCTCGTGGTCGTCGGCCAGCAGCGCGGTTTCCAGCGTGTCCAGCTCGGCGTTGAGGTCGGCCAGGGTGAGCAGGGGGGTCGCCATTACAGCGCGGCCTGTGCGGGCACGCGCTGGTCGCGCGGAATCGCGTTCCAGGCGGCGTCGATTTCGCCCAGCAACTCCAGCGATTCGCGCAGGGCTTCGGGGTCGTTGTGCAGGTTGGCTTCGGTCAGCCGCTGCATCACATAGTCATACAGCGCCGACAGATTGCCGGCGATCTCGCCGCCGGCCTCGTGGTCGAGCGAGCCGTTGAGGTGGCCCACGATCGCGCAGACTTCGCCGATCGCCTTGCCCTTGCGGGCCTGGTCGCCGCCTTCCAGGCAGGCCTGGGCCAGGCGGACGCGTTCCAGCGCGCCGGCCAGGAGCAGGGCGACCAGCTTGTGCGGATCGGCATCGGTGATCGCGCTCTGTACGCCGACCTGCCGGTACTGCTCGGTGAATTGACGGTTCGAACCGTACATCAATCATGTCTCCTTCGTGCGGGGCCGCGTGCCTCGCGAGGTCTGCGGCACCGGGGGTGGAGCCTGCGTTGTTACTGCGTCGGTACCTGTATCGGCAGCGTGCGCGATTAACTTGAGCACGCTGCCGTAGGGATCAACCGGCCAGCTGGCTGAGCTGTGCGCTCAGCGAGGAGGTGGTCTGGCTGAGCTTGCCCATCAACGTATCCAGGGCCAGGAACTGCTTCTTGTAGCGCTCTTCGACACCGGCCATGCGCACGTCCAGGGCCTTGCGGCGCTTGTCGATGTCGGTGAGGGTGGCATTGATGCTCTTGGTGCGCGAAACGAACGCGCCTTCCTTGCCCACGGTGGTGCTGGTGTAGCCATCCACCATGTTGAACAGCTTGGCGGCCGCGCCGTCATCGCCGGTCAGGGCCTGGCGCACCGCGCCGGCCTGGTTGACCAGGGCCGCTTCGAACTTGGTGCCATCCAGCACCAGGCTGCCATCGGCATTGGGGTAGGCCCGGGTCTGCAGCCCCAGCGTCTTGGGGTCCAGGCCGGCCGCGGCCAGGTCCTTGAGCACGCCGCCCATCATGGCGCGCAGCTGGCTGGACGCGCCACGCATCTGCGCATCGCCGGTCAGCGACGACGGCTCCTTGTTCTCGATGTCGTACTTGGTGGCGGTGTTGATCGCGCTGATGGCGCCGTTGTAGGCGGTCACGAAGTCCTGCATGACCTTGCGTGCGGCGGCCACGTCGGTGCTGACGGTGACGGTGCTCTTGCCCTTGGCCTTCAGGTTCAGGGTCAGGCCGGGAACCACGTCGGTGACGGTGTTCTCGCTGGCCACCACTTCAACACCATCGATGGTGAGCTTGGCATCGGCAGCCGGGGTGCGTTCGGACATGCTGGCCGCCAGGGCGGTCAGGTCGGCATTGCCGGCGCCGGCGCTGAGCTTGATGGCATTGGCGGTGCCGGACTTCTCCTGCGAAATCGACAGGAACTGGTTGTCGCCCGAGGCGATCAGGGTGGACTGCACGCCCAGGCTGCGGCCGGCCTTTTCGATCTTGGTGCGGATCGAAGTCAGGGTGTCATCGGCCTCGACCTGGATTTCCAGCGTCTTTTTCTTGTCGCCCACGCCAACGTCCAGCGTCAGGGTTCCGGCGCCGAAGGTCTTGGTCTTGGGCACGGAGGTGTCGGCGATCCACTTGTTGGCCGTGGCCAGCTGGGTGACGTCGATCTCGTGGCTGCCGGTTGCCGCGGCGTTGGTGCTGCTGACCGTCAGGATCTCCACGGTGTCGGCCTTGGTCGCACTGACCAGGCGTGCATCGAACGCGGTGGAGGCCTTGAGCGCTTTGAGCGAGGTGGTCAGAACGTCGAACGCGGACTTGACCGTGCCCACCGCCGACAGCTGCATCTTGGCCTTGGACTGCTGCAGGTTGAGCGCGTTGTCCGCCGGCTTGCGGTCGGCCGCGACCAGGCTGGCCACCATGCCGGAAATATCCAGTCCCGAACCGATGCCACCATAACCAAAGTCAGCCACGTTGTTTCTCCTGTCTGTGAGCCGCCGCGGGGGTGCCGCGTGGCCGTGCCGTCAACGAATGTAGCGGCCGTAGCCGCCGGGTCTTTAGAACCACGTTGATGCAGGAGTTGTGCCACTGGCTCGGCGCGGAAGAATGGCACGCGCTTTGCAGGGGTATCGGGGCGGGACGCAGTACTGGTCCGGCCGGGGGTCTGTAAAAAACCCTCCTCCAATGTAGAGGAGGGCTCAGGCTACTGAAAAAGCGGGGGGAGACGAAGCCACCCGGGATGTTCAGTCAAACTAACAGCGCTGATAACGGTTCTGCCGCAGGGGCGGGCCATGGCCACGGGGATGTGGCTGCCGGGAGAGAGAGTCCGGTCCATGGCCATGGCCCGTTCCTGCGTGACGTTTGAACGGATGTGTCGGGCGTTGCCCGCGCCGCCGGCGGTTGCCGGCAGCGTGGACGCGTGGATCAGCGCAGCAGGCTGAGCACGTTCTGCGGCACCTGGTTGGCCTGGGCCAGCATGGCCGTACCGGCCTGCTGCAGGATCTGGGTGCGGGTCAGCTCTGCGGTTTCCTTGGCGAAGTCGGTATCGCGGATGCGGCTACGCGAGGCCGAGAGGTTCTCCGTGGAGGTCTGCAGGTTGGCCACAACCGAGGTGAAGCGGTTCTGGATGGCACCGAGGTCGGCGCGGGTGTTGTTGATCGAGCTCAGGGCCTTGTCGACAACTTCCAGCGCCTGCTGTGCACCCTTGACCGTGGAGATGTCGATCTTGTCGGCATACACCTTGGTCGGCGCGGCACCCGCGGTGTAGTCCGCGGCGGTGGTGGTGAACGCGGTGAATGCGCCGCTGCTGTTGACACTGTCCTTCACCGAGCTCAGCGTCACCGCGCCGGCGGCGTCAGCTTCGGCATACACACCGGCTTCGCCGATCTTGGCATTGATGGCCGTTGCAATGGCCTTGCCGGTAGCGGCCTGGTTGGCCGCCTCATCGCCGACGCTCTTGACCGTCATCGCGTCGAAACTGACCACGGTGCCCTTGCTGTCGGTGATGGTGAATGCCGCAACGGCGGTGTCGGTGTCATCGGCGGCGGTGGTCGAGGCAGCAATGGTGCCGGTGGCGAACTGCGCGCCGCCCAGTGCATTGGTCTTGGCGTCCACCACCTTGTCGATGGCGATGGCCTGGCCGGCGTTGGCGCCCACCTGGAACAGCTGGCTGGAGAACGAACCGTCCAGCAGCTTGGTGCCGTTGAAGTCGGACTGCTTGGCCACGCGGTCGATTTCGCTGACCAGCTGGGTCACTTCGGCCTGCAGGGCCTTGCGGTCACTGGCCGAGTTGGTGGCGTTGGAAGCCTGCACCGACAGTTCGCGGACGCGCTGCAGGTTGTTGCCGAT